>SDBT01000127.1_pt1 | contig 98208 bp, 171 predicted proteins | sample 2277101 | NCBI WGS metagenome assembly SDBT01 (sample SAMN10404973, study PRJNA504765) | marine sediment metagenome | isolation source: marine sediment core GS10_PC15, 103 cmbsf | place: Arctic Ocean: Southern Knipovich Ridge | collected 2010
GGGGGGGGGGGGGGGGGGGGATTTGCTATCGCAAACCCTCCAGTACGTCTACTGGACCGATGACCACGGCGCACACGTTCTTCTACAAATCCATGGCGGTTGCGATGTGCGTGGTGGGTATACGGACCCCGTCGCGTTCGACGTGGCCAACATGGATGAAACGTGTATTTTCGACAATGCACGCGCGATAATCTATTGTAACGATTGCAACCACTGGTGGGAGTCCGATGATGGGTGCCACTGGCGCGATGAGTCGCCAATAGGTCTCGATCAATTCCCCGCCACCGATGAACGGCCCAAGTATCCTGAGAAGCGTGACCCCACGCAGCTTATCTTGCCGATTGACCTACCGCCACGCCCCACCCTTTGTTCCGGCGTTGTGTGGGTTGACGATAGCAACGGACACTGCCCCTTTTGTGGTGGCCTCTTGAACGTCGCTCCATTCCCGGCCGGCTAGCGGGTGCCCGCTAGTTTGATTTCCGATTTCCGATTTCCGATTTCCGATTTCTTAAACATTAAAAGCGATACCATGGATAGTAAGATAGCAATTGAGTTCCGGGGATGCTTACGGGTTACGTGTGAGGCTGATGAATTGGAGGGCATCATGGAGCAGTTCGTTGCGCATGTAAACGATTCGTGCACCGACGTTACCGATTTATCTTGGCAATGCTCGGATAGTCGATAGCCAGACACCAGACACCAGACACCAGACACCAGACACCAGACACCAGACACCAGACACCAGACACCAGAGGATATTATGAGAACGTACACCAGAGAAAAGGACGTAGTTGTCCAAATCGATACCGAAGTCTTTCCGGCTACCGTCGATTTTCAGGCAATCCTGGATTCGGTCCGGATAGAACCCGACGATTGCGCCGGTCCACCTTGGGAAACGTGTGACGGGTTGGAGCATACCCGCGAGAATGACCGGGTTATCGTTCCGTGGGATGAGAGTCTAGAGAGGTGGTATCACGCCCGTGGTGCCTCTAAACAGGTTGCCAAGCAACTAACCGCCCGTTCCCTTGCTAAACGCCGAGAATATCTCGAAAATGTTTATGTGGACGGGTACAAAGTATGGGTAGTGATTTGCAATTTCCAAGGTTTCCACGATTCCGTTTGGGGCGTGGATGATTACACGTACGCAAGTGGCGAACTATCCGAGGAAATCGCCCTCAACATCGCATCGGAAATGCAAACCGCTGGTTTCGACGTGACTAATCTTCCCGACCGCCTCCGACTGTACACGCAAGATCGGCAAGATCGGCAAGATACTTACCGGCGCAATATCCACCTTTTCGATTGGAGTTAATCGAATACGGCTTGGCACGAAACGCCCCGAAGGGCGTTGTCCGGGGATATACCGGGCCTGAAGAGGCACGCCATACCCAGAGAGGTGATGACATGAGCTTTATGCAACCGCAAATCACTCACGAACATTTTCAGATCATCGAGACCACCAAAGAGGGTACGATTGTGACCCCAGAAGTTTGCGCGGAGTACCCTGGGAACGATGATGCTGCCAAGGCTTACGATGTGGAGCCCTCGGACGTGTCAATCGTATTCGGGTGGGGCGCAAGGCTGTCCGCTCCGGGGTTCATGGATTGCACGGAATGGGTCGTATTCGACACCAAGAAAGAGGCTGCCGAGCATCTACTGGAGATGTTCGAGGATGGTTTTGACGATGACGAAATACAAGCCCTTAAGGAGGTCGGAATTGGTCATATTAAGCAATGACCTGATTTTCGCGGTTCCGGCTCCAGATCCACCGGACGGGCCGCCCGGCTCCAGATCCACCGGACGGGCCGCCCGGCTCCAGATCCACCGGACGGGCCGCCCGGCTCCACCGGACGGGCCGCCCGGCTCCACCGGACGGGCCGCCCGGCTCCACCGGACGGGCCGCCCGGCTCCAGATCCACCGGACGGGCCGCCCGGCTACCTTCCCGGGCCGCCCGGCTCCACCGGACGGGCGGCCCGGCTCCAGATCCACCGGACGGGCCGCCCGGCTACCTTCCTGGGCCGCCCGGCTACCTTCCCGGGCCGCCCGGCTCCAGATCCACCGGACGGGCCGCCCGGCTCCAGATCCACCGGACGGGCCGCCCGGCTCCAGATCCACCGGACGGGCCGCCCGGCTCCAGATCCACCGGACGGGCCGCCCGGCTACCTTCCCGGACGGACGGACGGACGGACGGACGGACGGACGGACGGACCGCCTTCTTGGACTACTGCGCGGCCGATTTCGTTTTTTTGGACTACTGCGAGGCCGATTTCGTTTTTTTTGGACTACTGCGCGGCCGATTTCGTTTTTGGGATCGTCGGTTATGTCGATTATGTCGGTTATGTCGGTTATGTCGGTTAGGCCGGTTAGGCCGGTTAGGTCGGTTAGGTCGGTTAGGTCGGTTAGGTCGGTTAGGTCGGTTAGGTCGGTTAGGTCGGTTAGGCCGGTTAGGTCGGTTAGGCCGGTTAGGCCGGTTATGTCGGTTAGGCCGGTTAGGTCGGTTATGCCGGTTATGCCGGTTATGCCGGTTATGCCGGTTATGCCGACCTAACCGGCATAACCGACCTAACCGGCCTAACCGACATAACCGACATAATAATCTAACCGGCATATTTAACGGGGCGATTTTCCGGCGTGGATTTTAACAGAAGGAAACCACACGCATGATTTGCATGACTGATTCAACCGGCATTACTCTCAAGCATGAAATCGACGATTCGGATCACGTCAGAATCGGCACAACCCAGATATCCCTTTGGGTTGACGGAACCCGCCGATCCGTAAGAAACATCGGCGAGCGATACGGTAAGCCCGGTTGTGAGTTCACCCTAAACGAACTATTGGACCTATTGGCCGAATTGACACAACTACAACAATGGGCAGAATACGGAAAGGCGGCGAAGCCGGCGGCGAAGCCGGCGGCGAAGCCGGCGGCGAAGCCGGCGGCGTCGGATCAGGCGGCATTGGTTCCGGACGGTTTTACCAGGGAGTGGGATTCCACTATCTGGAATGTTGGTTTCGTTTTCGGTGGTCTGATGTTTATGAGGCATGGCTGGATTGTGATCTTCGCGTAACTGTCAAGCCCGGTCAAGACCTTTCGGAGGCTTATATGGAAGATACGGATGAACTGCTTTGGCCCGAATACACTATCTTTTTCGCAACTGGTCAATAGGCAATCACACCACCATACAATCATACAACCACAAGCTTACCACAAGCTTACCACAAGCACAAAAAAGAGCTAAGCGCGACCCGCCGCCCATCGGTTCCTAAGCGCGACCAGCCGTCCATCGGTTCCTAAGCGCCATTTCTCATTTTCCACTTGACAAATGCAAAACGCAAACTATACTTTTAATAGACATTTACTCTACCAGCCACCGATGATGAGCTAACCGATGCGCTTGACTCCGGAATATTCGAGATTGGGGGCGGGTTCGTAGCTATTGTCCACTTAACGTAACCAACCACGCACCGGAGAACAACATCATGCACGTTACACCAATCAATACCGTCGAGAACACCCCTACCCATTGCCATAGTTGCCATGCTTTTGTCGATTGTAAGCAAGCGCAAAACATGGTGGCCAATACCCTTCCAGTGGAGGGGTGGGTTTGTGGTGGTGATGTCTATTGTGCCGATTGCCTCCAATCGGGCCAAGATGGTTTTGATGAATACCCTTATTCAGGGGAATCAGACAGTCCAACTCATTGTACGGGTTGCGGGGTTCCGATTATCCATGATTTAACGGCCGAAGGGGTTGAGTACCTTCGTGAAGCTCTTGCCGATGGTGGCGGTTGTTGCGCTGAAGTATGGCCAACCGTTTGGGCTGATTATTTAGTATGGTGCCCCTATTGTGGCAGCAATGGTTGCACGGATGACAATGGCTGTGATGGTCGTATGGGTGATATCGACGGTTTGATCAGAGACGGCTAGTCCATTATTTTCCACTTGACAAACGCAAAACGTATACTATACTTCTAATAGTCAACCACGCACCGGAGAACAACATCATGCACGACACACCAAGAGTTTACGTTGCCTGCCTCGCGTCCTATAACGCTAGCATTTTCCACGGAAAGTGGATCGATGCCACGGATGCCGACGAGATACGCGAAGAAATCCAGGAAATGCTTTCCGAGTCGAAAGAGCCCATTGCCGAAGAGTGGGCAATCCACGACTACGAAGGTTTCGGCTCACTCTGTCTTAGTGAGTTTGAGGATATCGAACGAGTGGCCGAACTAGGCCAATTGATAGCCGAACATGGCCCGGCGTTTGCGGCCCATGCCGACAACGTGGGAATCGATCATGCAACGGAAGAGGGTTTTCAGGATGCCTACTGTGGGGAGTGGGATTCCGAGAAAGCATACGGGGAACACCTGTTTGACGAATTGTATTTGCACGAGGTACCCGAACACGTCCAGCCCTACATCGACTACGATGCTTTCGCTCGCGACTTGTTTATGGGCGATTGCTTCAGTGTTGACAAGCCGGGCGGGGTCTACGTTTTCCGAAACTGTTAGCACGCAACCGCGCAACCGGAGAAAATCATCATGGCGCAGTTTTACCACCTTGACATTGACCTATCCCTTTTGGATGAGCAAAGGGCCATTTTCAATGGTCTGATTGCCACGCTACGGGCGGGGCATCCGGCAACGGTTAGCCCGACCGACAAGGTTTCCCTTGAAGCGCTGGAGGGGTTGCAAAATCTTCTCGATGCTATCGCTGACCAGACCGACTGACCGTTAGTTTGTTGCCGATTACCTGGGCAGTTAGTCACAACCTTTAGAGGGATCATTATGAGCAAGTGCGTTGTAGCATCCGGCAACTTTGTGTGGGGTATGACGTTCAATGGACCGTTCCCCAGCCCCAAGGTTGCGCGTCGCTGGGCGGATTGTTTGGCCGATCCAACTTCATGGGCCATTGTCAACCTCGACCCGCCGGAGGATTACGAAGGGGATGGGAATACTGTCCTTGTCGTTGGTGACGTGATCAACGGCCATAATGTGGCCGGTCCGTTTGACAGCCCCGAAGCTGCCCTTACGTGGTGTGAGGCGCACCCAACAGCGGAGTACGCGCACCCTGCCCACCTGTCACCTCCCGACTGACACCAGCCACCAGCCACCAGCCACCAGACACCGGAGAAACAAACATGATTCAAGTACTTCAAACCCTAGTTGACAATGGCCTTTCCGATGATGCTCTTGATACTGTTTTGGAGGATCTTATCAAGGGTGACAGTTTTGAGAACGATGATAATCAACGGATGTGTATCGCCCTTGCGTGGTTCCGCGATAATGAGTGTAGGGCCGACCCCAACACCTGTTCCCTTCAGTGCAATGGTGACGTTGAAGTCGATGGTTGCACATATATGGTTTTATCCGATGATGAGGCCGACGACGCTTTTGACAATTACTTGGAATCTATGCTTGACGACGATGGTATTGTTCCTGGCGGATCGGGGCCTTATTTCGATCGTGACAGATGGAAGGATGATGCCAAGATTGACGGTCGTGGTTGTATGGCCGGTTATGATGGCGCGGAGCAAGAGTTTTCCACCAACAGTGGGTGGTGGTATCTTTATCGAACCAATTAGGACACCAGACACCAGAAAGAAGAGAACATGCACCAAACCACGAAAACCATAGAATTCCTACCATCGGAATGGTTGGAAAGAGCGGCATGGAACCCCGAATTGGTAGTATTCACCCGACCCATCCAGACGAACTAGGAGGTATTATGAAACTGTCAGAATCTCAAAAGGCTCTTCTGATTGAAGCTTCCCACCGATGGCTCAACACGAGTGGCCGAAGGCTATGTGATGCTTGGATGGGTTTCGGTTCGGCTACCACCTATAAGCCCGCAACCCGCGCGGGGCTTATGCGGCCATTAGGAGCCTCTCGCCCGGGGCATTCTACGTGGTGGCTGCTAACAGCCAAGGGGGCAGCAATCGTCCAGACGTGGCTTGATAACGGGCTATCCCGAGATCATTTCAGCAAGGACGGCATCCTTTCCGCCGGTGGCTTCGCAATCATTGACGGGCCCCCTCTGGAGTTTATCACACTGGATTGCGGTGCCGTCTTGACAGGGACCGATGGGGCCGGGTCAATACACCTTGGCGATCTTCTGGACGGGCACCCTGAAATGGATGAGTATTGCGCAGCCGTCGACGGTGCCCTTTCCCTGATTCTCGCACACTACTGCGCGGGGGTGGACGTAACGGCCACCCAGTATCAAGACGGGATTGCGACCACTCTCGATGCCATTGCAAATCAGTACTAGGGGGTACCATGCGAAAACGTGACCGTGAACGATGGGCCAAACAGGCTACCGCTCTTCTAGTACGCTTGGGAGCCCAATGGGTCGACCACCACTACCTTTTAGCGATGGAGACCCGCGCGGGGCTTCTACGCTTGATTGTCGAGCAACATGACGGGCGTAAGCCCGGCGGACCGGGCACGGTTTATGCACGGTTTGAAGATCCCAAACGCGCGACGGAATATGTCGTTTGTAACCCGTTTAGCGGGAAGTGGAACCATCACTATTTTGACGGCTGGACGGTGGAAGCTTCCATTGACCATTTGAGAATTTGTCTGGAGCCGTTGCACGTGTAGACTACCACCACCACTAACAGATAAGAGAGAAAATTATGGGTTGGTTATTCAGAGTTGGCACAACCCGCAAGGGTTTGGTAGAAGAGCGCACCAAGGGATGGGAACGCGAGGGGGTCAAGAGCGTTTGCCTTGCCCACTGTTACCGGGGCAACCCGTTTTCGGGTGTATTGTGGACCGTTTGGGAGCGCACCGGACCCAATCGGGAACCGGAAAGATGGATCGGTTGCGATCTACTTCAATACCGATATACGGACGGGTGGGGTTATAAGGATATGGAGGAAAGTGTGGGTCCATGCTATTACTCGTGTCCGTTGGGTTATCTGGATAAGGTTCCTGTTACTACCAATCCGGGTTGGCGCGATTGCGTCAGAAGCTACCACGCCGAACGTGCCGAAAAGCGCAAGGCAAAACGCCAACCGCAATCGGTCAACTAGGCCACCAGCCACCAGCCACCAGCCACCAGCCACCAGCCACCAGCCACCAGCCACCAGCCACCAGCGAGAACCCACAACATGGCCAAACGTCAATTCCAGACCTACGCCGACTGTTTTGAGTACGCCACCACCCACAACCCCACCAGCGCGACCGCGACCACCCGTAAGTGGCGCATCCGGCCCAACCGGTATCTTCGCTACGACCTGGACATGATGGAATATTCGTTAGGATCGGCCCGTGCGGAGGCGGTTCGGATTTTGCCGGATGATTCCTTTATCTGGCTTACGACCAATCCCAACGGTTGTGTGCTTTACGATGGTCCTTCTCGTATTGACGGCAAGCGCATTGTCGTGGTCTTGACGGGTTTGACCTATGACAGTGACAACAGCAAAACCGGCAAAATGCTCCAAACCTGGATATTCCGTGCAGACCGCAAGCCCACAACCGCGCGGAAAGAAGGCGCTGACGTTTCGGTTTGCGGGGATTGCCCACACCGGGCAGGGTCGTGCTACGTCAACCTTGGACAAGGGCCCCGGGCCGTTTATGACTGTTGGCGCAATGGTAGGGGTTACGAGCCATATGACCCTCAGACGCATAATGTCGGTGTTGCCGGTAAAATGCTTCGGTTAGGTTCTTACGGGGACCCTTCGGCAGTTCCGATTGAATCATTTCTCCCGATTCTTACGGTCGCGGGCGGTCACACCGGTTATACTCACCGGTGGGGCAAGGTTAGCGGTCTTGCCTATCGTGACATTTGTATGGCTTCTGTTGATACTGCCGAACAGGCAGATGAAGCGGTTTCGCACGGTTGGCGGTATTTCTATGCCACGGGGGAGCCCCTCCCCAAACAGCGCGGTCATGTCAATTGTCCGGCTTCTAAGGAAATGGGCAAGAAAGTGCAATGTAACGATTGTAGGCTGTGTGGTGGCAGTCAGCATAAAGCGCCCAACGTGTACATTCAGATCCACGGTAATAAAGCGCAGAAGTCGATCTATCGGAACCGGACCCTGCCCGCGCTCGCCGACAGTTTCTCGTATCTGGCTTAAGCCACCAGCCACCAGCCACCAGCCACCACGCACCATGCAAGGTACGATTATGCCAAAAACTCCAGTCGATTCGATTGTGATTCCTGCCCGCTTTGTCGCCCTTTGTGATGGCTGGCATAGCGGTTTGGATTGTTTGCTTTATGCGGTTTCATCCACCAGAAACCTCACAACCGGAACCCACCGATCGGTGGGTTGTGATTCTGACGAAAAGTGGTATCTTACCCTTTGGCGCGGTCTTGCCATCGACGTGATGATTGCCGTTTGTGACGCTGCGAAGGGTATCAATGCTGAAGACGATGGGGGCGATGGTAATGGTCACGACGCCGAATATCCGGCCCTTGTCGAATTCGAGGGATACGCCGATGGTATTGTTGCCCAATTGGGCCGCGAGTACGGTCTTGAGGAATGGGATGCCTCTGACGATTAGGCCACCAGCCACCAGCCACCAGCCACCAGCCACCAGCCACCAGCCACCACAGGGGGAAGCTATGTGCGAAATCACACCAGTTGTATTTCGAGTATTGAAACCATAGGGTAAGGTCATCGCCCTTTTCCCCTACGCTTAGGCACGATGAGCATTGTTGTGTCACCTACTCGTGTGCAGAGAAACACTCGGCGGCAGACTATTTTGATTGTATTCGAGACAGCCGGCCAGCAACAGAAGCAGAAAGCGTGCCGCTTGTTCGAGAACTGGTACATCGCGACTATACGTTACGCATAGTTAAGCGGGCTTCCTCAGCAATGCACGCGGAACGTGGGAGATTATCGAACCGCTAGGCCACCAGCCACCAGCCACCAGCCACCAGCCACCAGCCATCAGCCATCAGCAAGGATTTCAATGAAAACACCGGTTATATTCAGAGTCTGGAAACGAGGGGCGGTGCTTGCGCTCTTCCCTACCATACCCACCGATGCGCGGTGCATCTTTTGTAGTTCCTACGAACACGTGGGGCAACACGGTGGGCCTACTACTATGGTTGTGTCCAGTCGACCCGACCAGCTACCTCAGACGAGTACGGGCCACTAGTGGCTGAATTGGAGAGTATTGGCTACTCGCTTCGGATAGTCAAACGCGCGTTGTATACTATGCACCACCAACGGAGAACCAATTGTAATGAACGATCTGCTTAGACAGCTTATCCGGAACGTGGTAAACCCTACCACCGATTATCTGATCGACATTAACAAGCTTGCCGATTATCTGGTCGCCAACCCGCCTGGTCCGAAAGATCCGTTTATCGTGGTCTTGTCGGAAGGGCAGATTGAGAACGTTGTAATCCCCTACGAGGGTTATTCCGTCGAGGTGCGGGATTACGATGCTGTTGACGCTTATCTCGAATATGGCGACCCTTATGATTCGCAGCCTCTTGAGGATTGGACGGAAGTTGACGAGGATGGCGATCGTTACGCTCCTCGTATATTTACGGCCTAAGCGCTCCACCTTATCAGAAGGAATGCACCGATGAGTCAAGTTGAATTCATTATAGAGGTTTTGCCGGAAGAGACACCCGTGCGCGGAAATGTCATGGCTTCCGGTGATGGCGATTTTGACCGCAAAGTGGAGGATAACGTCTTTGCCAGCCGTGCCAATGGCAACGTTTGGGCGTGGTGTATGGTCAAGGTGACCGCGCGCATCAAGGGTATCGAAGGTACCGATTATCTTGGCTGTTGCAGTTACAGCAGTGAGCGGGATTTTCACGAGTGTGGGCACTATGCGAGTATGAAGGAAACTGCGCTTTGGCAGCTTCGCGACGAGCTTGCCAGTTGTTCCAAAGCTGTCGACCGTTCTATAGCTGGCGTCGAATGATCCGTTTATGTCAATTCTGTTACTAATGAGGATTCCGATGAGTGATCCGATTAGAGAAGCTTTGTACGCTGTTGCCGATATCATCGAATGCACGTACGCGCACGATGAGAACGGCCGCACCGACCAACCGGGAGATTACAGTTGTGCTGACATTGTTGAATCGTTGTGTGGTATCGAGGATACCGTTTCTGCCGCCACCTTGGTCTTGGACGGCCAGGGTCTGGCTGTATCGGATCTGTCAAAAGAAGCATTGGAGTCGATTGTGGCGACTTTGCTGTCCAAGTTCAATGATAATGGTTATCTCGTTTCGTGGGATAATCAGAGTGTTGTCGATTGCGCGTATCGCCTGTTTGACAACAATGGGCTATTCGGTGGATAGACCGCAAGGCTTCCATCGATCCGGCTCCACCGATCCGGCTCCACCGATCCGGCTCCACCGATCCGGCTCCACCGATCCGGCTCCACCGATCCGGCTCCACCGATCCGGCTCCACCGATCCGGCTCCACCGATCCGGCTCCACCATCGGGCAAGGCTGGCCCTCGCTGGCCCTCACTGGCCCTCGCTGGCCCTCGCTGGCCCTCGCTGGCCCTCGCTGGCCCTCGCTGCCCCTCACTGGCCCTCACTGGCCCTCGCTGGCCCTCGCTGGCCCTCGCTGGCCCTCGCTGGCCCTCGCTGGCCCCTACAATCCGCACAATCCGCACAATCGTCATAACCGGTGCAATCAATCTAACCAGACATTTAACCGGCGCGATTTCGTGCATGGATTTAACCAGAGAAATTTCGGGCGCGGATCTAACCGGGCAATTTTCGGGCGCGGAATTGCATAACAGGGTCCAATCTCGTGCAGGGTTTTGTGTCTCGCCTCCGAGACACAAACAGATTTGCGTCTCACATATTGGAACATATTGGCACATGTGAGACACAGCGGTCGCCCGCCGGTCGCCCGGGGTGGTATCGAGGTGCATTCAGAAGTCGGGCGTGTCCCTTCCGACGTAATCGCCCTGCCGAGATTCACGAATTCATACTATTATTCGTGAACGAGATCAGAGGCAACCCCTTACACTCCAACATGTTACGGTCAATAGGGGTATACTTGGGACTCAGGTATCATATTAAGACTTACGTCAACAATTACGCCTGGACGTAAGGAACCATGAGAGGCCGCCAGATGCCGCGTGTGGGCTTCCGGGCTCGGGCACGTCAAATCACACTGGCAACCTCATTGAACGCGACCCGAGTGCGTGTGTCGGCCAAGGAACAGGATCTCTCGCCCCGCGCATGGAAACAGGCTGCATCTCGACGCCAGCCGGCAGTCCGCTTTGGCTTGGTGTTGATGCAGCCTGTTTACATGTTATGTGAATTTCATCAGCGCGAAGTCCCGTCCATCGCTTCCCAAGCGCTGCGTCTGGGCCATCGCTTCCAGCGCAATCGGTAGGCCATCATTCTCTAAGTGCAAAGCGCCACCCTGATTCGATCCACGGAAATACTATGCACAAAACCCGTCTTATCTTCAATGACGCCAACCGGATACATACCAGGACCTGTCTCAAACTCCTCGTAGTCCGTGCCCCACATATGTAATGTGCCTTGTTCCCAATCTCCGATCACCCATCTGTGGTCCTTCCACGTCCTCGTTTGGAACCAGCAAGCGCGAGGTAGTGTAGGAGACGGCACACCTACCGTGTTGATAGGTGTCCCCATCCATTCACTTGGTGGTTGATGCACCAGGTGTAAGTGCCTATCAGCACCAGGCGGGTACATGGTATCGAGGTGTAGGGTGTACGGTACTTTGCTCGCACCGATCTGGACCTCCTCTTGCCAGTTCTCGTCCATCTCTATTTGCATGCGGTCGCCCTCGCTACTATACCTTTGATGAACTCATTTCGATTGATGGGTTCTTTCAAGCTCCAAGATGCCTCACGGTGGTCCAAGAAATCCAATGCATCTGTTACCAGTCGACGGTACTTTTCACCGTGCTCGATGACATACCTCTCGATGCTTTGGGTGTCTTCCGTTGATTCAGCGGGGACGGGATTTTGCAGTTTGAACATTGGCCATAGATCTTGCCCACCTCTCCACTGAGTGGTAGGAGATCTCCATCATGGTAACACCAGGGACAACTCATGGCATCTCCAATTCAAACTCATCGAACCAACGTCGTGCGTATTGACCAGCCGGACCCGTACGGATGAGGTAATCTATACGAAAGCCTGATCGGTCAATCACCATTCCTAGTCCGCCGAGTTTGATGGCGACCATGTCACCTACCTCAAACTCCATTCCTTCCTGGCGATTGGCTTCAGCAACCTGATGATTTTGCATCATTTCATCCATGCTTGGGGTACAGCCACACATGACAATCGCGAGTAGTAGTACAAACTTCTTCATTTGATCTCCAGTTCAAACTCGTCGAGCCATACCTTCTTGATGCCAGCATCTGTTCGGATGCGGATATGATAAGGTCGATCGGTACCCATGATGTTGACGACTTGACCCTTGCCGCCGATCTTCAAGTCGACTACGTCGCCGATCTTGAACCGTAGTTCAACCCTCCCTGGCTTCTCAGGCTTCTCAAGTCCGTTTAGTTCACAGCCACACGACGAGCGCCAAACACAATATGATTCGTTTCATAGCTCCTCCAATTCAAATTCTTTGAACCACACTTCCCGGGTACCAACACGCACAAGATATCCGGACAGTTGTCCGTTACGGATAATCATGCCCGTACCGCCTAGCCTCAACTGAACCACTTGACCAACGTCATATGTGGTGTTGATTGAGTCCAATTGCCAAGCGGCCAAACACATCAACACAAGGATCAGCACGGCAACAAGCACGGTAGCGATGTTATACAGGATCTTCACAGCCAACCTTTCTCTACTTGCAGACGTGCTTCTGTTTCCGACCGCGCCACTCCCTGGCCCTTTTTCCAACCGCTTTGGTATTGACTCTTGTGTCGAACCCAAGTCCACCGTCCGTCATTCTTCTTCCACACCTGGCCAAGCTTCTCATGTAAGGTGAAATTCTTCCTGGCTTTTACCAGGTAGTGCATTCGATTCTTCGCCTGTGACCATCGAGCTTCATCACGATAAGTGCCAAGGGGTGCGGTTGGATCAACACGTTCGGCCGTCGTACCACCGCTAAACTCAATGCGAAGCATACCTTGGTCTTCAGCGATTGTGTCGCATAGCTTGCCTCGGATCATAGCCAACCATCCATCAGGTTCTGGTGTGCAGGATGACAAGACGCTGACTTACCGTTGCCAGGCTTCCATTTCGGGTGGTGCTTTGATCTGTGCCGAACCCAGGTCCACACCCCAGTGTGCGTGTAGATGACTCGGCCAAGCACTTCTCCATGTTTCCACCACTGGAACCCACTGGAGCGAATCTGGTGGTACTCATACACAACTGCCGTTGGTGTTGGCTCACTTGGGTGCAGCCCAGCCTGCTCTTGGGAAATCCAACCTTCCCGGACATCATACATGGCACCCATCTTGGTAAGCGTGACTCCCTGCCCTGCCCTGCCCGCCACTTTGGCCAGTGTCGAGACAATTGTCGCCACCAAGACCACCGTCCATCAGTGCGAAGTTTGATGGTGCCAAGTGCCCAGGTCACATCAGGTTGATTTGGGATCGGCTTGTGATAAACGAACCTAGGAGTACGTTGAAGGACACCATATGGCGACCACTTGCAATCGTGTGTTGGCAACATATGGTCCATCTTGATTGGAGGTGGCCCATCCGTTATGGTAAAGGGTGTCAAATTTGGTTTCATCCTGCTCGGAAGTTGTTTCGCTCCCACATCGACGGCCGGATGAGCCAAGGCATCTTGGAGCGCATCAGCTTGTAATGGTGTAAGTTGGCGGTCTTCAAGCATTCCTCGGCTCCTTTCGAAAACTCCACTTGTCGAATCCCTTTGCCGTCACCATGTCCCTGTCGGATATCTCAGGTATGGGCTTGAGAGGGACGGCCAGGTTGCACATGAACATGTAGATCTCTTGGAATGCGGTGTAGGGATCGAACATCCGAACGAAGCCCAAGGGTCCCAAGCAATCATTGAAAGTGATCGACATTTCGTGGATGTAATCGTATCGTGCCACGAAGATTGGACCATCACGGAAGAACTTCTCGTGTCTGTCTTGCTGTTCAGCACAGGCATCAAAGAACTTCACAACCTCGGTACGCCGCTGCCGGTTGGGCCAGTGTCTGTACACCTTCCATTGGCTTCGTCGCCTACGTTGAATCTTCCACAGATAGGATTTGATTTCTTTATCCCGGCAGTGAGTTTCCACAACTGCATCCACTTCTTCAACTGTGTAACAGAACACGGAAGGCTTGCACCAATCGTAGGTGACTTCAAGCACCGGGTAGATCTTGCCGCAGAATCCGACGATGGCGACATGAAACCCTACTGGCTGTACGCTGGACGGATGGCACGAGAAGGTCGGGAACGGGAACGTGTCTAACTTGACCCCCTTCTTTTTACGCAAGTACACAGTCTCAAGATCCTGTCCCATAGCCATGATGCAATCGTAATAGTCATGTTCGTCGGAGATGATTCTCATAATAGATCCGCCATGAATGCTCGCCTGCAAACATCATTGCAAAAGTTCCCATCGTATACGTACTCGCCACAATCGAGGCACTTTCCCGTTGGCTCCGGATCACCTTCGACCCAAGGCACGTACTCACCCGTTCCTTGGCTGGGGAACTGGGCATAAGTTGGGTCCACAATGTTCCCATCGGGATCAGTCAACCACCAGTGCTCACGCCGACCCTGAGCCCAGCAATGGTAGTGACCACGGACCCGCGTGAGTTCGGGGAACACCTCTTGCATCCGGAGGGTAATTTCAGAACAGCGCCCCTCAGGGTGCCCGACACCTCTGGTCCATTCAGCGTATGTCATTTGAGTTTCCGAATCTCTGTGAGTATGGATCCGAAATCGTCAACCGCCAAACGGATTTGCATGCCGTCAACCGTCATTATGTCGGTACCACGTTTGCCTCTGGTATCCAGCGCACGCAGCAAATCATCGAAACGAGTTTGTGCTTGATGACTCAAACGATGCAAGTGTTTCGCGTAGTACTTATTCACTGGTCAACTCCAAGACGCAAAGGATGATGACAACCGCCATCAGAAACACGAGGAATATACTCTTCACTACATGCTCGATGCTTCCCTGCTGAAGGGCAACGAAGCCACAGTACGTGAAAAACATGCAGTTCGCGGTGCAGAGTACGGCAGTTATAAAGGCGAGAATCTTGACTATCATGGCTTGTACCCACAGATCCCATGCCTGCTGTGATAGGCATCTCTGATGTAGTGTGGTTGTACCACGAGGCTAACGTCAATCAGGTTGCAACGATCGGTAGCGTTCATGTTCATCAGTTCGCCTCCAAATATTCAACCACTTGTGGGTCCACGAGAAACTTCTTCAGCTTGGCAATCAACCTGGCACGTTGGGTGCGGATGTCAAGCCAATGCTCTCTGTCCTTTAACACGTCCATCAGATTCACAGCTTCATCGGCACCCAGCATGAAGAGCGGTGTACCATCGATATCAGTCGTTGCCATTAGATTAGCTCCCATCAATGAAGTCTTGAATACACTCGATGTGATTCTGTAACTCAACCAGTAGCTTCTGTGCCGTGCCCTTTTTGAGTTCTGTTATACTCGTGGCCGAGTCAAAATAAAAAGTGCAACACATATCCCCAGCCATGACATCAACTTCAATGTCATCCCATTGGATGCGTCTTCCAGCAAAGCATCGGAAAACGCCAACTGGAAGAAGAGGTCTTCATCTTGTTTAAGTTTCATGAGGTCTCCAGATTGATTTTCAGTTTAAGTCCCTTGATATCGACTCCAAGTCTATGAGATCTTTGATTATTCGCAAAGCCTCCCAGGCGTATATGGACCGTATGCAACAGATTCAATAGTCTTCAGGATGATTGCTTCAGATGTGCTCATCGATATCCCATACCTCCCAGTCCAATCCCAATAAGTCAGCGATTTGAAGTATCTGATAGACAGGTTCGCCCATCCCATTCTCTTCCTTATACAGCTTCCGAATCTCTCGTTCGATCCAGCGGTTTCTCACTATGAAACACCAGAGGGTAAGCGCTCCCAACGTGCAACCGATGCTACAAAACAATTGGACGAGACTCCAGATCAACGTGAAGATTGCTTCGGGTGTGCTCATGCGATCATGCTCCGATGTTTGTCAACGATGGACGCGATCTCTCGTAGCACCACGACTGGCCCATTGTCAGTCACGATGCAGCCTTCGATCGTCCCGAAGTGCTCTTCCAGGCAATCCAACAGCAACTGCTTGACTCCATCCTGGTCGGGTCCCCAAGGAAGCTTGGACTCGGCATACATCTTTTCAAGTCGATGCTCTCGCTCGGCCGCCCAACGTCTGATAGCCTCTTCACTCACGTCACCCCGGCGGATGGCCTTGAGGTGTTCCCTGTGCCGTTGCAGGTCCAGGTCACCCTCGACCAGGATCTGCTCGATCTCGTATAGCAACCGCACCAGGTGGTAAGCGAATTTCACATCATAACCAAACTCGGCCACGGTCGCTGCCCGTTTACCCTCAGGCTGTTTGTTCTTTATCTTGTGCAACTGGCTGTAGGCGTAGCCCTTGTACTTGTGCCAAGCACCTTTGTGAAGGAACATGTGCCGCTTCTCTCGCACCATCTCCGAGATCTTGGAGGCATGCACGATGCACTCCCGAGGCACGAACAGGCTGTCGAGCATGTTGGGATTACATTCCATGCATAAATGAAAGTAGTGTACGATGTTGTAGTAATTCAGATCGTAGGTCTTCCCTTCAGCATGTACATGATGCTTCTGATAGCAGACGAACTTCTGTTGCTGCCGCCCGAAACCAGGGATGTATCCGGCCAGGTGTGGAAACACCATATCCTTGGGTGGGACACAGAATCCCACCATATCCCAGTCGGAATTCTCGGTCGTCACACCATACGCTTGTGATCCCATTATGGTTTCGTATCGCACGTTGCCGGGCAACCAACTCGGTGGCCGGATGAATTGCTGTTGGGTGAGTCGTTCGATCGTACTGCTCATGGATTAATAACACCTCGTTCAATTGCTTGCCACTTCCACATCTGTTTTCGATATACATCACCAAGTTGATACGTGTTTCGAGGCACTCGTACTCTACAGCGTTCTCCATTGGGGAACTCTACGATGATGTTGTCCCATTGGTATTCTGTTGGATTGATGACGACAATTTCGCACCTCACTGAAATCTTTTGGTACAGATCCCGCTCAGCATCAGTCATGCAACCGCTGACACTCAACATGAGAATCACGGCAAGCAGTAGTTCTTGAATCGTACTACTCATTCTTCATCTTCCCAGGTTCTCTTCAATCAATTGCATTCCCCGACCCTGGGCCGCTTTGATCTCGCGTGCAAGTGACCTTCGTCCCGCGTTAATGGCAGCCTTCATCGCATCGATATCATCATCCTCGACTGGTCGTTTTAGCCAGAGTATCTTGCCTAAGCCTACCGCAATCGACTGTTCCCACACCCCGATATCAATGCCTTTGTACTCGATGTGTCTTATGGCTTTACCTCATGTTTGGCAGCCTTGTCAAGCGTGCTTTGTACTTGCCGCATTGCCCAGTCAAGTGTCTTGGCAGGCATATGGTCCACCACTATATTGATGGAGCAGCTTTGATCCTTGACTGCGTACATCTTCTTAAACAGATTTTGTTGCCTCTTCGTGCATTTGGCCAAGCCATCCTTTAACGCCTGCCGTGCAAGCTGTTCGATCTGATCATTCATCGTTCATGATCTCCTCTGAATTTGGTTCCACTCTGTAGGAATGTCGGCGCTCAAGTTTCCAACAAGCTTGTCCGCTTCATCTGGGGAGCTACACCAGACGGCATAAATGATCCCTGCCGCTAGCTTCAGTGCTTCCTGGGCGGACATCTGCTGAGGTCCAGCCACATAGCCATCCGCGTCTGATAGGTACCCTGACAAATCCAGATCGTATCGGGCTGATTGTTCAGTGATCCACACTTCTTTACCATCTTCCCCGTGTACTCGGAATTCAGTGCTCATGATGTGTCTTTCAGTTCATTGTATGCTTTCGTATTTACAGCATACACATGCAAGTCTTGAGCGATCTTGGCCAATGCACCAACTTCATCGTGATCCATGATTTCGTCGATCTGCTTGTCGGTCATTCTTCGGACCAAATTAAGCAGTTTGGTCACACTAAGAGCCGCCTCGTTCAAGTATTGCCGTGTTGTCATAAAAGGTTCCTTGTACTAATTCCAATGGCGGCCAACCCGGCTGCTTCTTTTCGCACGGACTCAGGTGGGTCACATGTCGCGAGCAAATCCTTGATAGTGTCAATCCAGGTCGAGCCGATGTCACAACGGTGGCCGTCGATCCGAAACATTGCATAGTGGCCATTTCCATCTGCTGGGTTAAAACCCACGTGCAAATTGCCGCCACAGAGAGTTGCCAACGTGACCACACAACGGTGCTTGTTTCGCCATTCCTTATGGATAGCGGTTACGACATAGTAAGGTACCCGGTAACCAGAGTGATCGAAGTGGGAACGCGATTCCAGATCAGGCGGAATCTCAAAAGCTAGCCAGGGATCATCTAGGGAATAGTCGTTGCGCCATTTCCCAGGGACAACCATGATGTCACCAACTTTCAAGCCGCCGTCTTCATACGATTGGTCACGACAATCCTCGGCGTCCGCATGCGAAACGTACACCTTGTTGCATACTGGACATGCAAACTTGACAGGTTGCCAATGATCCAGAAGAGTCTCAGTCTCTCTTCCCGATCTAATATCCTCACACTCAGCAACGATTTTACCAATGTCTCTCATCGAAGTGCCTCTGCAAATCGTAAAGCGTCCCAGATCTTACCGTCCAACTGTTGGGCCTCATCTCTGGTTAATCGGCTACCACGCCCACACTCTGTACATAACCCTTTATCAAGGCATTCGAGAACGCTGGTCAATTTATGGCAACCACTCCTCGCTGATGTTAGGTGATTTTTCAAACTTGCCATGGTTCATCCTTTCTGTTGAAACTATTCACGTGGACGTACTCTCTCCCAAATTTTGTTGATGTCAGCGAACTTCGGAGGGACCGTCAAATCTGAAACGGTGTCTCTCACACCTCGGTACAGGAAGATCCCATTCTTTTGCTCATCACGGAGATCAGTTGTCCAATTCTTCCCAAGCCCGTGCAACATCTCATGTATAGCCGGAATGTTCTTCCCGAAGAGTTCCTTGTGACTAAAGAAACTCTGAGCATACATTGACACCGAGTTACGATGCCAGTCCTGTGCCCGCCAAAGGAAGTAGTTGGCAACTTCGTCCTCGGGGACGTTGAAGGCTCGGGAGTCAAATGCCGCCTTCACCGGCCTGTTATGTATGGCTGATTCAAAACAGAATGACGCTGTCATGATTCCCGCACTGATCGATTCAATCTTCGACTGCTTGTAATCGAACCACCCTTGCGTATTTAAGGTGTCGTAGTCGGTCAACACAAAGCTGGCTTCGTCGCTTTGAACATACGCCATCTTGCAACCCTGCATCGACCCGAACAGATCGAAGGCTGCCGTAAACATTGCCTCACCGAATCGATCATCGAAAGGTCTGTCATACTTTGCCGTGAGTGTATGGAACGCCCGGCCATCAACACGTACGATGACCGGCGTGCGACAGGTCAAATAGTGTCTAGCGCGTAGCTCATAGTTGTCTTTCATTCTGCTGCCGAGATCTTTCATGTCGTGGCTCCTATAGTGTGTTCACAGATGATCCAGGATGCACGGAACAGATCAAGCAGACCTTGCAATTCCAAGCTATTCAAATCGTCGTAGCAGTCGCTGCCGTCTATCCACTGTTGGAACGCACTACGGATTACTGCTTCTCTTGTTGGTTGTGACTCGTTGAGTCGGGGTCGGATAATATCCCAATCGAATGCGGTCATACTATCCCTCAACCACCAATCGTACACGGACACAGACGCAACCCGGTCGATACTTTTCAAGTTCTTCATCAGACATACCGGGAGAAAAGTAATCCATCTCGACCCAACCATCAAGATGTACAATAGCCCAACCAGTTGTTCTTTTGATAGCTTTGTTCGCGGCTTTTTTTCGTTGCTGTCTTGCCTGTGTGATGCACTTGACTGCTGCGTCAACCAGGTCATCATCGGGAATGTCTTGGCCGAGTGCCAATCGAAGTGCATCCAAGTCAGTACATTGCATGTCATTTCTCCAAAGTGATGGTTACGTTTAGTCTGATTCCAAAGCCACCCAATGTCATGTAGGCATCTTTGAAGTACCGGTGTATCGCAGGCATGCCAATTCCACCCGCTCCTCAAGACAAAAGTCACATTGGTCGCAGTTCATTTACTGTACTCCGGTTCTACGCCATGGCCACAGCATACACTTGACGCCCCAGGAACATAGCCAACGCAGGCATCTCGACCCTCAATTGGCATCCGTTCACATCAAACACACTGTCGCTCGGTGTCTGCGGATTGCCCATCCTCGTATCGCCAGATATCTTGGAAGACAATCGTGTGACCACGTTGATAGGATTTGATGGTAATGCTGGTCTCCAAAAGTAAAGGCTGTCCCAGCGGGTGGTATTTCAAGATCGTGGAATCCAGATCACTCCCGGTAATCATCGGCCTCTCTGGGTTGATTACACCACTCCCACCTATTCTACACGACTGGGACTAGGTCGCGACCTTTACCTAAAACAGTAACCCAATCGTTCCTGAAAGAACCCTCCTGGCCAGTCGTCGATCAGTTCCCCATCCAGGTCAACTCTTATGCGACGGCCGGGCGGGTGTGGATTATCGAGATCACTCTGGTCAACACAATAGAGTTTCAATTCGTCCGGGCTGATGAATCCGTCCCGCACATGCTCCAGGAACATTAAGATGAGATGCTCGCTCACAGTGACAAACGTTGTGTCAAGCAGTTCTGGCAGCATCATTAGCAGTTCGCTCGGATGTCGTGGAATAACGAATGGTCCGCCGCTGCCCACTAACTCTGGGAACATGTCCCACCCACGCCTTTGGCAAATTTTGGTGAGTTCCCTGGATGTCAGTTCCTTGCCACATGAATAGATTGTCGTTGTCATATCGCCCACTCCATATGATCTAAGTTTACAAGCTCAAAGCTGTGATCAGGGTTCCCAACGAGTTCGTACGCCTCTTGTTTCGTCTTTACTCGTCGGATTCGACCGAGTTTGGGCCAGGGATTCCATGTATCCAGCATACCTCTAATGTTGGTGCTAGAGTGGAATGCACATGGCACCCAGACTTCGTCTTCGAAGATCTCGAACACGTACAACTTTTTGTAGTGAGAAGACTCCCAAACAAGGTTGCCAGTCTCGGTATCTTTGATGTACCAAGGATCGTCGAGTTCCTTGTTGGCCCAATTAACAGCCTCGATCCAATCATCAAATAATCTCATAGGAATATCACCCCCAGAGATCAACACTTGGTATTTCAATGTGCCGCCTCCCAAGCTAGTTGCACGTCCTCTCTGGTGTGGACGTAGATCAGAACTTCCCCAGTAATGTCTTCGGCTTCCCCATCATCCTCAAGGTTGGGCATTATCCGCGTCTCTTCGACACGGTAGATCCATGCCCACACGTCTGGCCCTTCGATGTGGGCCTTGCAACTGTAGTTGTGCAACCCTGACCAATTCTCACGGGTATTCAACTCCTTGTGCATCCTATCGAGAGTCATCGGGTGCCCGACTCCTGCCTCAGCCCACAGAGACCAGTCATAGTTGACTTTGCGGAAGCTTCGGATGGGATATCGTTGACCCCGCCAGATAACCCACACAGTTTGGGAGGTGCATCTGAACAGGATGTCCCGTATCGTTTTGATGTGGATTCGATCAACCCGTGGCTCGAACAAGTTGGCACAGTGTTTACACAGTTCGCAGTTCATGCTAGCCGCTCCATCAGAGTCTCCACAGCATCCTTGGCTTCCTTGAGTGGCATCCCGGTCAATTCACGGCAGACTTTGATTGCCCCGATTTTTTTATCCGCATGTATGAGTGGGAGACATTCCTTCTCCCACCCATTGAATATGGCAACTTCGCAAACAGCCTTTGGATGCCGTTTGGCGATCTCGATGACCAATACACGGAAATCAGTTTCGGGGTTGGTGACGATGTCGATAGCTCTGGCGTAGTAGTTCATTTGAGTCTTTCCAAATACTTCTCGGCTCTATTGAAAATCTCTTCCAATTGACGATAATCTTCCAAGATTTCGATGGTGACAACATCCGAACGCAATGAATGCTCGTCCGGAAGACTGTTAATCAGGGTGAGGAAGACCGCATAGCTACCCATGCGCGGTCTGACAATATGCTCCATGTAGTCACGCAAGTCGTCAACCTTTTCGTACTGGTTTACCACCCCGTGTACCTTTAAGCGAAAGTTTTCAATGATGTTCATACCACTTTGTTCCAATCCAACGATCTCTCAAACAAATTCCCACCATTGTAACGCCCCAGTGGGCAATCACAGGGTGCCCATGTGACACCGTTCTTCTGTTCGATTTGGATTTGGCACATGGGAGACCCAGTGACGCGCTCCAAGTCGGGGAGATAGCCTTCAAACAACAGATCCTCACGTAATGAGTGTTGCACCTTCCAACACCGCTCTGCCGGAACAGCAAAGGGTTGGCCGAAAATGACCCATCGTGCGATCAGTCGGTAATAGGGTACCGCAGTCAGTTCGGCGTCGGCAAACTCCAGATCATCGGAGTACCACCACGTTGTGGCCGCCAGTCCTTTCTCGCCGTTGATCACATTCAGGTCAACCTTTTGGCCAACCATCGCGCTGTCGGGTTTGATTGGATCCTCGATGTATATCACGGTTGGCTGACCCTGGAAGTACTCCATACGAGGCCGCCGGAATCTGCTGAGATGGAAGAACACGTCCCCAGCATCGGTCGTGGCAAATCCAAAACCTTTGGGATGGACGAATTTGATCTTACCTTGGATAGTCATTCCAACCATTAGATGTCTCTCCTCTTGGCGTGAGTTTCAAATATGAACAGTTTCATTCCCCGTACCAGTCTTCAAAGGGTCTGATGCAAATACAGGCTTCGATGAATCTGGCCACTCGTGATAGCTCGTTGGTACAACATCTGCTGGAGTGGCAACCGATCTTCCCATCGGTGGCTATCGTGGCCAATAGGCTGATCGTCCGCACGCCCTCCCAGAGCGCTCGATAATCACCCTCCCTCATCGGGCTTCTTTGAAACCGGTGCCACAACAAGCCAATGGCTCGTGCGAAGTAATCCCCTGTCAACTCACTCGGGAGTGGTGGAAGTGGTTCACTCATGATGCCACCTTCAGGATCTTTGCCCGTTTGATCACTGTCTCCTTTACGCCTTGGTAGTCACCATGCTTCTTTACGGTGGCCTTGATGTCAACCACATCACCAAGTTCCAGGTCATCGAGTTCCTTGGAGGCAAACCACTTGATGATGTTTCCAGGCTCGTCCTCTAAGATGACCAGAGTGGTGGTGCCCCAATCGCCAGGGATGTACTTCATTTTCGTCACAGTGAGCTTCTTGAAGACCTGACGCTTCTTCACCTCGCCCACCCAATCACAGCTTTTCTTTTCACGCTCCCGTTTGACGATCTCCTCTTCACGATCCATGTATCGGAGGTACGCCGAGATGAGCGAGGCCACGAGGCCCGATGTGCTTCGTACAATGAAGTCGGCTCTGCAGGCTACTCCCAGGTTGTACAGGTAATCGTTCGTCTCCTTGGTCTCTAACGTTTTGGCCCACTCAAGCGCCTCGGCCGCCAATTTTTCATCCCGCCCCTGATGATGGAGATCATGATTCTCGATCCACCTCTCATATTGTTTTCGATAACCATCACTGACGGGAGGTCGCACCAGGTACCAGGCATCCGCCGATGTGGATGCGACATCAAATCGGGCCTCTCCCTTACTAACCCATCCTAGTCTACGGATGCAGATGGCTACGGCGTTCAGGTACTCCACTATATCAATGGCATCCTCATGTTGGCCACCACCCCAACCGTCACCAGCCTCGCTAAGTACTCCGCTGACCGAGAATCCCCAGACAGCCTGGGCCAACAGTTGCTCGGGCGAAATCCCACCAAGGAAGTCCTTGATGCATTGGCGACCAACCTGGACATGATGACCATCCCAGTGACGCAGGACGAAAACATTCTTTCTCCGCCGTTTTGAATGGCAGTGATCGCAATGGAAATCGCCAGTGCGAAAGTGTACTGGACAAGTTTCGCCAGGCACACAAGAGACCAGCTTCTCGTTGCCGATGTACTCGACTTTGGCCACCAGACTCCAACCCGCCAGCTTCGGAGTCGAACCGGTCACGGTTACGTTAAAGACGGTGACGTTGTACTTGAGTATCCGACCACCCGGCATAACCCTGCTACGCTCGACAACCACTTCATTGAGTACCTCGACCTGTGCGGGCTCGCAGCCCAGCTTGACCGCTTTGCGATTCAGGATCACAATCTTATCCTGGAGGATTTCAAGGTTGAAGGCGTTCAGTTGGACATGGTCGTTCATGGCGTTCATGGCGTTTCTCCTTTGCCTAAAGTATACACCATAAATCTTGTTTGTCAAGTGGATTCTTGAAGTTTTTCTGTGGCAAAGCTGACAATTTTCTCTATCAGGTTGCGTGCATCGGCGATTTCCCCCTCGGCCACCGTGATTTTGTGGTCTTCTACAGCCATGAGGGCATCGAGAGCCTCTTGCCATGTATCATGGAGTAAGTCAGTGTCTTGGCTGACTCGACCCACGTAGCCAAGGATTCTGTTCAGTTCGGGGAGGGGGTTTTCCGCGATGAACAGCTTTGCAGTTTTGCGGAATTGCCCCTTGACGAGGACGATACTATCTTTGTAGATGTGTCCGGCCGCCCACTTTGTAACGATTTCAGCCATTGTAGTACTCCCCGGTGTTGCGTTTGGTTCTACTCCAAGTATACACCATAAATCTTGTTTGTCAAGTGGAATTACAGGTATTTTCTTCGAGGTGCGTATTGCTTACATCGCCCACAGTGTTGATGCCACACGCCGAATATACGGTAGAAGTAGCGACATCTCTTGCACCTCCATGGCTTCAAATGAAATGCTTCCGTCCTCGGCCGTTTAGGATGCTTTCTAAGCCAACTCACGATTGTGCTTCGATCAGGTCCAGCCGAACTTGGATTTTCTCGATTTTATCCCGCAATGTCTGAATAACCTGCATTTCTCGTGAATGCAGGGCGTCCAAAGCTCCCTCTTTGGTGTCATGGAGGAGGTCAGTATCGTTGCTGAACCGGTCCTCCTGCCCGAGGGCCACTGCTATGTCGTCATCGTAGGAGCCACTCTCGCGGCGATATTGTTTTGCTGTTTTCTTGAAGCGTCCTTTGGCCACATGCAATCGATCACACCAGAAACATGCTGCCCACTTTTCAACTGTCTTGGTCATAGCTCAAGTCCTTCATTTTGGAAAATACGGACGATACAGGCGTCAGCCGTGTCACGGTCAACAAGTACTCGGCCATCCAGTAGCGTCCGTAGACCTCGACCAATGGCTTCCCACTCAGGCCCTAGGACACCATCCTCAAGGACACCCGCATCATACTGACCTCGGTAGTTATCGGCGTACATGCCCCAGTCTTGAATCATACGAGCAACATTGCAGGTTACCCATAGAGTATCCCGACGTGGCGATAATTCGCTGATGGTACTCCGATAGATGTCTCTGTTCAGTTCTCTCATAGCTCAAGTCCCTCTGCCTTGTTTTGTCCACTCACTTTGATCGGGATCTCACCGTGACAGGCTCGTAGGCATGCTTGCACAAGCTTCCAGGCACCGAGCTTCCTTGGCCACTTGCTGAATTGTCCGTCATGCCGTGTCATCTCAGTAGTGAAGTTGAACTTGTAATCGCCCAGGTCGTCAGTTAACTCGAAATCATCGCTGACATTCGTGATCTCCATCACGCCGATGGTTCGCTTGGCCAACTCAAAGCCGGCGGGCACAATCTCCAACGTCAATTTGAGCATGTCAACTCCAGTCAAGTTTCAAGTTTTTATTCGTGAAACACCTTACAACCATTGTCAAGATGCCTGTGGACTTCAGCGTGGGTTTTCAGTCGACGCCATCGAATTTGTTGTGCGGGCAAGCCTAACTGCCCGCAGAGCGAATACATTCTTTCTCGGATCTCATTTGCCGGGTGAGAAAGTATTCTCAGCGGAGTCCAATTGCCAGCATCATCTGAATCGTGGGTTTCGACAAGATAGACTCGATTCATATGATGCTCCGCAACAATTGTTCTAGGTCAGCTAATGCAATGGACCTGTCCAGTTGTTGACATAGTAGTGATTCCACTTCTTTCGGTCACGCTGTCTCATCAGTCTGCTCAAAGTAGTCGAGAGCTAGAAGGGCTCCATTACCGACACCGGCTCTTCGACAAGCATCAGCGATATCAGTCCCTTTGATGTCTGTCGCCGGGCCATCAAGCCAGTGGAGTTTGAATGTCTTCTCTTCAATCCGATCAGCCATTTCCTCTAGCCGTTCAGCGTCGCGCTGTTCTTGGCCATACTTCATTGTGAATCTGCGTCGGACCAGGTCAAGTAGAAATTGTGAGTCGGTCAGTTCTTCACACATGGTTACCACCTCGCATATTCGGGTAGGTCGATGTAGTATCGCTCGCAGATGTTTTCGCGTACGAGCGCGGACTCGATCGCGCCACGTGCTCGGCAGGCCATGGCCACAACTTTGTTGCGGGCATACTGGTTCAACCATTGGGTGACCAGTACGGCACCGAGCTTATCTTTGAATAGCCGTCGAGCCGCGCGTCTAGGCTGGGAGCCTCGTGTGGCCACAATGAACTTGTGCAGTTCAGATGCGTCCATCTCATCAAGATTCACGGGTCCAGGTTGCAAGTCCACAGTGTGGTCGACTAGTTTCATGTCAGTCCTCTCCAATCCAGTCGCATGTACAACAGGTAAGTGGGTTTGTCACACAGGCATCGCACGGCGGCGAGATGTGGCATACGCAATCCTCGACTGGGTCGTATCCTAGTCGTCCGGGACACTCACTCTCTGGGCAATGGTCACCTTCTTCGGGCATGGCCACCTCAGGTTGCAAAGGTCGTAGACGGTCTCGGCCAGGGTGTCGCACCAGGCGGTGCGGGATTCGATTTCCTCACCATCAACACACTTCCGCTTGCCACCCCACAGGATGACCTTGTATTCGTCCATGTGAGTCAGTTCGATGATGATCTTGTGGAATAGTCGGGGCTTGATCGTTACGCGGAACATGATGCCACCACGCCGGTTCTTATCGGCGTCCAGGATGACAAAGTCTCTGGCTCCGCAGGCTCCCAGGCACCAAAAGTCGGCCGCCTTGGTCTGGTTCAGTATGGTTCCGGCGATTTGTCGTTGATTGCTCATACTACAAGTATACACCATGAAACTGATTTGTCAAATAAAATTCCCACCAATGGTCGGATTGTCCAACCGTGTCGGACGCCGTTAGCATTTTGATTCCCGGGGCCGACTTCCCTCGAATCGCTTTGACGCTGCCCCGCGCGGACACCGCATCGGTAGGTCAAACGTGCCTCCATGTTTCTCCGTCCCGGATGAGGGATATTGCTCGCACAGATACCCCGTACTCTCGTGAAAGCTGAGTGATGCAGTTGCTTTTCTCCAAAACCTTCCTGATGGCTTTGACATCTTTTTCGGTCAGCTTGGCAAATCCGTTTTGTTCACCCTTAGCCCGCACCACGGGTATGGGCATCCTGCCTTTGTCAAAGGCATCTTGTGAATTCTCCGATCGTGAACCGAGCCAGAGATGGTTCGGATTACAGCATGGTGGATTATCACAGGTATGACAAGCATCACGCGAAGGATCATCCACTCCAGTCGCTAGAAAAATAGAAATCCGATTGGCTTGAACCAACCTCTTTCCTTCCGGCGTGTTGACTTTGAATCGCCCATAATGTCCGGACTTACCACTCCATTCCCAACAATCATCTACATTGCCTTTGGCCACATGTGACCAGAAACGTTTGATATCTCGCTTCGTCAATTCTGGTAGTGGAAGTGCTTGCATATGCTTATAGTGTGTTTGAACTAAATGGAGATGCTCGGAATCGAACCGAGGTCCAGCGATGCCATCCATGCAGCCGTCTACGTGTGTTTCCGATCAATCGTTTCTCGCTGGTTCAGGCTCAATCGGCAACGCGATTCCCAGCCAGTCGGAAGTGTCTTAGACCCAGTCGTGCCGACGCCGTACCGGGCAGCATCCGAATCGTAACGGCCAGTCGCAGGTCTGATTCGGCGTAGACCTTTTGACCAGATGGCGGTTTCTATGCCGCCATGGCAATTCGCTCAGTGCAAATTAAACTTTTCGACCGGCTTTTTACGTGGCCAACCGGTCAACCACGACACGCAAGCTACACTTCCTTCATCCTGTCGAAACCATTTCATCCCCTAAAACGACCAAGTGTGCAGGACTCGAACCTGCATCTCCGGGTGTTCCCCGATGTCCGACCAATTGGACGAGCACTCAGTCTACTTCCGCTAGAATTCTGTCATGGTCCTATTCTCATTCACATGCATGGCTGCGTCGGCGGCACGGCAGCCCTCGTGCAAATTGCGATGATCTCAACGACGCCTTTACTTTCCTCATCTTCGCTATCTACCCAAACATTGGGATGTTGATTTGTGCAACTGGTCCAATGAAGACGATTTGCGAAGCGTCGACGAAGGCGAGACTTCCAAGTCCACCCCTATCTGATTTAATGTGAGGGAACCAGACTCGATAGTCGTCTTGCCCCGGCGTGGGGAGGATTTCAAGCAGGATGCCATCCCTCTTACCCGAGTCATCAAAGTATACTGTTACGAATCTTCCGGCTTCGAGTTTAGTCTCGCTCATGATCTTCCTTTTGATTCTAGCATGCGGTCGCTGCCCCGAGGCACTCGTCAATGATGTCAACTCTTGTCTTGCTCATGGTTCTCCAATTCTCGGTGCCACCAATAGCACAGTCCAGTGATTACGTCTACCATGGAATGATTCTCTTCACCTCGTCGGAAGTTGGTTTGCGGCCAAGGAAGAGTTGGAAGCAATCGTTGATTGCCTTTAGCTCTCTCCTTCTATGCGATTCGTGGCGATTGGCAACTCCGTCCGCGAATACCCGCACCAGATCGCGCAGATAAGCTGTTACAGTGATGGGATCTTCCGAAGCTTTCATGTTGTTCTCCTTGTGGGGTGTTTCGAGCGCATCATACTCCTCGTGACGGAGTGATTGCGATCGCACCTACCATGGTGTCGCAGTCGAAAAAGAACTCCCCGACCTCGTCGTCACTCATTCCATCCGTACGGTGTTTACAAGCCTCCCAGTGCTCACCCTGAAGACTACTGTGCTTCCAAATTGCTTCAGTTCTAGTATCCGCCTCGACATGTTCCAGGACCAGATTGTTGTCAAAGAAGTTCATGTAGGCGACGACGAAATTGGTCATGGTTATGCTCTCGGGTGGTTAGGCTCTCGGATGATGCTTTTGGTAGTCGGCCATCAGCCTGGCTTTGGAAACGGACGCATAAATTTGTGTACTGGCAATCGACTTGTGCCCAAGATACTCTTGGATCATGCGGATACCAGCCCCTCCATCAAGTAGATGAGTAGCCGCGCTGTGCCGAAGACTATGAGGCGTGGCCTCCAAACCCACCTGTGCCGTATACTTGTCCAACATCTTCTGGACGCCTCTCGTGCTGAGCCGTCCACCTTTGTAGTTCGTGTAAACAGCCCCTTCACGGTCGGCTATACAGGCTTTGAGGGCTGCGATGGCGTGCTGCCCGATGGGAGCCAATCGTTCACGGTTCCCTTTGCCGACGACTTTGACGGTCCCAGCTTCAAAGTCCACGTCAGCCACATTCAGCCCGACCAGTTCCGAGACTCGGAGACCAGACGAGTAGAGGACTTCCAGTATGGCTCGGTCCCGCCGCCCTAAGGGAGTATCGTCAGGGGCATCCAGCAGTCGTTTGATTCCGTCTGTATCAACCAGATGGGGTAACCGTTGCTCGCGCTTTGGAGCCCGCAGGGCTCGGGCGTAGTTCTTCTCTACTAGCCCTTCACGTTGGGCAAAAACGAAGAAACTACGCAGGGTGGCCAGTTTTCGGCCTATCGTGGCGGCACAGTGCCCCATCTGGTGTAGGTGTTTCAGGAACGCTCTCAGATCGCCCATTCCAATCCGATCCACGTCCCAGTCACCAAGGAAGTCAATCAGGTCGCGAAGATCGCCACGATAAGCGCTCACGGTATGTTCGCTGGCATTCCGCTCAACCCTGAGGTAATCAACAAAATCGTCCGTCACCACACTGAGTGGGTTGGTCGGAGTCTCGTGGATTCGCAGGGTCGGCTGTAATGCTGTGCTGTTCATACTACAAGTATACACCACGATTCATGTTTGTCAAATCAATCCGAGAGATTTCTCTTCACGATGCAGGTTATCAATCTTGAGTCGCAAGATCGACAATAGCCGATCGGCCCTTTCCTGAGTCTCAGTGAGATCATCCGAACGTACCCCGATGACACAGACCGCATGATGCACATCGGCCACCCGCCAATCATAGGCAGCCTGGATGACCTCCTCTTGGAGCCGATTGATTCTGATTCGTGGTTTACGCATCAAGCACCTCGAATCCGAAGTCAATGATGTTGTTCATGAAGTCAGTCGCACATTGATTGAGGTAATCTTCCAGATCCTCCTCATCCATGCCTTCCACATCATCGGATACATCAACGATCTCTTCGCGTCGACCTCCGACCATCCCCATACTAAGAAAGAAACGTACCTTCATTTGAACATGCTCCAGAATTTCTTGTTGGAAAGGGATTTTGCCTTTTTGACTCGTTCCTTGGCAGCTTCAATCTGTTCTGCCATCACTTCGGGACAGCCCTCGGCGATATCACAGACTACATTCAAGATGGAAGCCCCAATTAAGGCACCCGTCTCGCTCTCGACAACATAGGTATCCCCAGACGGGGATTCGATTTCATAAGCGTAAAAGCCGCTTCCCACATCTATGCGTTCGCCCACCTCCACCTCAGTAGAAATAGGGGCATTGACATCACCACCCATGAATGGGCGGTAGGCTTCAGTCCAGATTCTCATCCCTGCATCTCCTCACGATTTTGATAGAATTGCCAACAGGGCAGATGTGGTAAAGCTTCTTTCGATACTCTGATGATCTCGTATTTTGCACTTTCAGGCATCTCAACTTTCGGCATGCCCTTCAGTCATCGTTAACCCAACCACCCGGCCCTTCAATGATCGATTTTGCCATTCTCCCTGGTAGTAGTTACTGTCCGCATCAATCAAGACAACCCCATCCAATGAGGCGTATACGCCGATCGACGCAAGGACTCCTTCCCAGGTTGCCACCACTGGGGCGTTTGGGTCGAATTTGCTGAGTGCGTCAATGAGTTCTCGAACTGTCTGAATTCTCACGTCAATCCTCCAAGTAGGTAACAATGTTTTGCATGGCTTTCCTGGCGATACGCCAGAGTACCCTCAATTTCTGATCCTTGACTCCTTCTGCTGGGATGTAGTCATAGATGCAATATCCCAGACCTTCGTAGGCTATATAGTCGCGTACGTCATCATTCACGATTGGTCCATTAGGCAAGGGGCTGGGCATTTCAACCTTCGGCATGCCTTTCAGCGTGTCATTGACCCAACCACCTGGTTCCACACGGCTCATGAAAGAATGACTACAGCCACAGACCTTCTTCCGGGTGCCGTGTTGTTTCTTACACTTGGGGCATGTTTTCTTCGCCATCAGGAGCCCACTCCAAAAGGCTTTTGTAGACGTATGATTGATACAACAAACGCTTCTGTTCTTCGGTTGGCTCGATTTCGCTGGGTGCTCCAGGTAGGTTGCCTGATTCCAACAGGGTGGCCACACTCAGATCAGGGTGGAGACTGTACAGATGAGCTTGATCTTTTATCCCTGGAAAATCAACTTGGGCGAGTGCGGCAGTTGGATACGTAAAGACCTTCTCGCCGAATGCGATGAATGCCATTACTCCGTTCAACTCAAAGGCAAAGGCGTACATTTAACTTCCTCCCAGAATTCATCCCACTCATCACAGATTACTTGCATGGCATCTTCATCGCCCTCCCACCCTCCGACTTCACGCGCCCGCTTCACGAAACGATTCGCCGTTGCCACGACCTCCGCTGGACCGTCCAGGATAGGCTGATGGTCGCACACACCGCTCCGTGCTTCCACGAGGATCGTAGCTTCCGGGAACAGCAATTTGTACTCCAGGATTGCCACTTCCTTGAGGCGTTCCTCACTGAAGAATCTGTTCGTTTTCTCTCCGGCAGTCCAGTCCCCACCTTCCCGACGATTCATCCTAGCCGCGCCGGATTCCGTGAGTGTCTGTTTCAACTCTATCCGTTTGGGAAGTGATCGCGCATCTCTCACCAGGTTAGCATACCAATGCTCGGCCCATGCTACCGCCGTCCCAATGTAGGTCGTGATTTCACAATAGACGATCATGTTATCTCCGTGACCTCGAAAACATGTATACTGGCATCAGGGTGTTCGCTCTGTGTGTTTAGCACAAATCCCTGGCAATCGTATGTGTCGGCTAAACAGTGCGCGCCGAAAGATCGCGTCCAACGCCCCATGTTCATCCCATTGGCAATAAGCCATTCGGGAATGCTGTTGACGCTTCTCTGGAGTGCTATACACCTCATGAGGCCATCGCCACAATGGCGTCCAGGAGGAAGGATTGAAAGTCACGTGAATTGTCCAAACTATCGGTGATGTAGTGGGCAACCTCTTCCAGTGCGACCTTCAAGATGTACTTACCGACCGTATCGGAAATGTCCTCTCGAAGGAAAACTGTGCCGTCCTCGTAGAATCCCATGGTGTCGCACTCAGCATCCATCAGATCACGATAGCAGGATACACGAGGCTTGGGCTTCCCTTTGGTCATGTCGAGCGTCAGAAGCCAACTCCACGCAATATCAACAGCTTGGAGGGCAGACGCGCTGGCGACCAGAGGCTCCTTGCCAGCCTGTTCGTTTTCAGATAAGACTGTGCCGGAGGTCTTGATGCCAAACCGCGCCGCTGTCCGCACCCATTCCGGTTTCTTAATCGACTTGACCGTGAAACCTTTCCGGTTGGCGAACTCATTGACGTGGGACGCCTCCAGATCTCCAACAATTGCGTCACCGGCTGCTTGCTCCCAACCCTTCTGCCAACGTTCCTTCTCGGCATTGGTCGGCGTCTCAAACGTCGGAAGAAGATAATACGGGTCCAATTCTGATTCAAATGTCTGCTTGACAGCAATCAGGCTCTTGTAGATTGTGGCAATGGTACCTGTGTCAGCGCGTCGTATCGCTTTGGCACAGGCCGCACGAGTGTGGTACTCGTTTGAGTTACGGCATTCATCGATCGTCAGATCTTTCGGATCGAAGTTGTAGTCGTACAGACTGGGATACTTGGTCTCCTTGATCTCGCGGACCAGGACGCCACCTCGGTAGATCATCGGAGCTTGACCTTCACCCAGATTTCGACCAGCCTTGGGCAACAGAGTCTGGTTGGCCTGTTCGGGGTACTCGCTGAAGTGGAGGAATCGCTTGGGCAACTCTCCGTAGTACTTTTGCACATCGGGCTTCATCTCGATGAAGATGCGAGTGTAGCCATCACATGCTCGCCTCTGGCTCTCATCGACGGGCAAGACCCTCAAATTCTTCCTGTGTATCGAGGCCAGGAAATCCCCTTCCTCCCTGATGGTGCGGTCGATGGCGTTCGCAATGAACTCACGCAAGGCCATGGCCGTTTCATTCCAGTCGATTGCTCCGAACTCCAGGCACCAGCCACAAGGAATGACTTTGGTCGAGGTACCGCCCAACTTGCAATACACCTGTCGAATGGTCTTTCCGTTCAGGCCGTCGTCGATGTATTCTTCGACAGTGAAGAAATCGAGCCGGGTCTTGCCACAGTAGATCCAAAACTTGATGCCCGCCCGAAGTAGGACGTTGATGGCATGCTTGGCACCGGAGCCAAACTGACCGATGGTGCCCTTGATACCACAGTCACGGGTGGTGGACATACCCAAGAGGGTATATCCCTCCACGGGTGCAACGCCAATGTTTTGGATGAGCAGGTAATTCATTTCGCCACCTCAATGATTCGGAAAAGTCAAATGAAAATCAGCCACCTAGAGGAAGTTTTCCTTTCCTTTCTCGCATTGTGTTCTCGATAGTCATCTTGCCGGCAGCATTGAAATGATCGACTTCCACCGACACATCACCATGCCGAGGGCAGGTTATACCATCTGGTAGATAAAAACAACAACGTCCGCAAGTATGACCGTTGGCGGTTTGCTCATTGATCGGACAGTTCATTGTACTACCCCGTCTGGCAAGACTGCCGGTTCGGATCTACCAATAACGTACCCATCGTCATTGACTGAGGCAGCGTCATTGATCGCTTGGGCGATGTCCCGAGGTGGAGCCCAGTCAGGGATACAACCGTCGTCGAGATCCCACCCGATGTTGTATTTGCTCCCGTAGTGGACAGCAACGGTTGCCGCACTATCAAAGGCATCATCAGCAGTGTCTGCTTTCCTGTGTCCTGGTGGCCCAGGGTCGACGAAAAACTCATCATATTGCCAGACGTGCCCGGCGACAGTCACTCGGACGGAGAATCGGTCGCGCTCTTCGTCGAACCCAAGGTACTCCAGTTCGATCTTCACATCGCCACAGTATCGTACTTTCTTCATGGTTTGTCATCCACTTGGACATGAAGCGTTTCGTCCTTGACATTGGACGAGGTGACTCGGTATTGCTGAGTCAAGGCCGCCATAAGTTGCATGTCGACCACCGGAGGAGCGAGCCGACCATTATGGAGATACTGATTCTTCTTGTGCTTGCGGTGTTTGACGACTGCACGATTGATGGTCACCATCAGAGGACTCCTTGAAAAGTGTGACTTCAGTGGGGTCTCGAACCTCACATCTCTCCCCATCTGCCGCGTAGGACAGATTCTTAAGGAAGCGTGTTACCAGTTATACGACGAAGTCAAATGGGTTTCTTCTTACACTACAAGTATACACCATGATTCACATTTGTCAAGTCAATCTTGCCGACTTGGAAAGATTTTCTGATAGAACTCCAAATTTGGTCCCTCCTTGTGTTCCGATTCCCGTCCCATGAACCCTTTGATATCAACTGTGCCAGAGGCAACCATTTCCTCAAAACACTCCCAGCAGATGTAGCCGTACCGACCACTCTGCCTGTCACACATGATGTTCTCGCAGCCTTGGCGATCACACGGTAGTACGCCCACGGTTATCTCCAATCAACTGACGTTGTCAGGTTTCATAAATAGGCCATACCGAAAGAGGCAAAGCACCTCGCGAACGCCCTCCTGAAGGAGGGCGTTCGCGAGAAGCTCACCAAACCGGACCTCACCACACCTAACCACACCTAACCTTACCTAACCACAAGAGGCAAAGCACCTCGTATCGCCCTCCCGAAGGAGGGCGTTCGCGAGAAGCTTACCAGACCGGACCTCACCATACCAGACCAGACCACACCTAACCAAACCATACCCAAGAGGCAAAGCACCTCGCGAACGCCCTCCGAAGAGGGCGTTCGCGAGGTGCTACATCGTTAGACCAGGCGTCTTGCGTTTATGCTCTTCAGTGAAGAACTTTCGCCGAACACGTCTAATCTCGGACAGCATCCTACCCTGAAGATCGACGTTCCGTGCGTGGGCTTGAAGGCCAAACTCATCCAGGTTTCGACGGTCCACGGCACGATTTCGTTTATGCGCCCGGGCTAATTTTCTCACCCCTTGCTCACCAGCCTTGGCATTATAAGCCGCCGCTGCTTCATCCGTTAGAACATGGATCGCACCTTTGATGGAGCAGATGGTTACAATCTGTCCCTGCCGCCGCAGGTGGTTGTCAATCGCTTGGAGCAAACCGATAAGTGCCAAATTATACTCATTTGTTCCGTAGCATTTATCGGTCATCAACTCGACCAGTTCGACCGAGATGACCGAGCCCTTGGTCAAAGTCAACCGGTCGATAGTGGGGACAGTGCCTGTGCTCATGCTGCCACCTCCAACATCTCCAATACCTCGAAGCGACCATAGCGAGGCCGCCAGTCTCCGAAGCCACATACACGGCCGGCAATTTCGACCCACTCCTGGATCTCGTCGAAATTCGCTTCACCCGGAAGATAGTGGACGGTGAATTCACATTCCCACTCGTCGAACTGCGGACGGGTTCGAATGACGCGACTGGTTTTTATCTTGACGGGCGTAACATTACGAAAAGAGTCATCTTTGACCAGTTCCTTGGCCGTTTTGGGACCCGAGTAGACCAAGAGAGCATTCCCATCAACAATGAGACCTGCCTTGGCTGCAGGGCCTTTCCTCTTCTTTTTGGCCCCAGAGACGATGGTGGCCTCGATTAGTTCGCCGGGCAAAATCGGCCTCCCTTCCTTGTCTGTGTAAAGACTGCCGAGAAACTCGATGCAAGCCAACTCTGCGTAGTCCTTGTCGGTCTTGGTATGTTTGCCGGTGAGCTTCTTCATCTGTTTGGAAAACTTGTTCAATGGATTGGACAGTTGGCCATTGTGCATGAGAAGAGGACAGACACCACGAACACGAAATCTAATTTGCTGGTACATAGTTGTACCTCCTTATGAAAGAAACCAAAACCAAACCAAAACCAAACCAAAACCAAACCAAACCAAAACCAAACCTATCTCAGATGCCAACGAAGGGTGAGTGGCCCGAAGCAGACGGTAACGCATTTCGCATCATAGCCATATCGCTGAATGGACCATCCAAAAGCCAATGACACCCACGGCCAAGCCCAAACGACGTTGTCAGGTTTTCTCATGATACCCTCCAATCACTCGCCTGGAACCACCACCAGCCATGCAAATAGTCGCTGGTCATGTTGTCGACCTGGACAAACCATCCTGGTTCACGTGGATCACTTGATGGAGCCATCGACATGAGTGCAGTATGTCCAAGGAGTGCTGGATCATTCCCAGTATAGACTCCGGCCATCAATGTGCCACCCACTGGCCGTTCCGGTCCAATTTTTCTCATGATATCCTGCCGATCACTTCCATCACTCGTCCTCATTGAATAGCAGGCGGATGCAGTAGTAGGTGATGTCACAATCACCTTCTTCACTGCTTAGGTACCACTCGGCTTTGATCCGACCTTCCAGACCAGTTACGTCAAAGAAATCGGACAGACTCTGGAGCAAATCGTCCAAAGCACTCTCAGCATCTGTGCCGATCCCAATTTCACTGCACTGAAAACCTTTATAGTCAGTGGAGATGTCAAGAAACTCATCCAGGACCATCACGCCAATATCTTGAATCTTGAAGTCGGTAATCATCATCGCACCTAGATCGGGAATTCGGGTGTAGGGATATGTTTACCGTTCTCTCGGCACCATTCGACATATCTCTTGTCTGGTTCGCCCAGCGTGTAAACGCTGTTGAGGGTGGTCACCTCAGGACCATTGATTGCCTTTAGACGCGAGGTGGTGACATGCTCCCGTCAGGATACACAGGGTGGCCGTACACATTCCCTAGGATCCGTAGGCGTTCGGGAGGATCGTATTCAACTCCCGTCGAAGTCATTGACCAATTTTCAAGCCTCATTTGTCTCCCTCCACGTAGTAATAGGCTTCCAACAGTTCTTCATAGGCAGGTGGATTGTCCATGTGTTTGATAGCTTCCCATTCTGCTTCTGAATACTCCCAGCCATCATCAACTAGGCCATGGATCTTGTGGGCAAGTGTTGTGATGCTCATAGTTGCTCTTACCTCCAGCCCTTTCTGAGCCAGTTCGATCTCGATGTGTTTGGTGATTGCACTGGCATCGGCTAATTTTTCATCAACGGGCACGCAATGCAGCATGCACCCGGAGATTCGAGCTTTTTGCATCAGTCGTGCATCATCACCAGGATAGGTTCGGCGTACCCAGGTGTCAATGGTAACCGTGTCACCAAGCTTCTTGGTGAGTACAATCTGCTTCGGGACGAAGTCCGGTGGATTGCCGTAGGGCTGCAAATCCAAATCAATTCGATCGCCGAGATACTCATTGGACGCCAACACACGCCAGGGACCATCCGTAATCTCATCCTCGGACCCTATGACACCATGCTTCTTGTACCCGTCGAGCACACCAACATCATTCGAGTGGTATCCGGCGTACTTTAAGATCCTGTGGTCGAGTGCAGGGATGCTGACGTAATAGTGCATGATAGTATTCTTCGGTGTTACTTGCGCCACCGCCGATTGGGCGCGTTTGTGTTCTATCACAAGTATACACCACGATTCACGTTTGTCAAATGGGATTCCGAAATATCCCCCAAACAACTTTGGAATCTGACTTTTCCAATCGGAATTCCACACCCCCACAAAATGTCTCATCACTACCTTTGGCCACTCTTGCCAAGTATTCAAGGGTGATGAAAAATGTCCGAAAAATCAAATGGACGACGAGGACGAAGCCCAGAAGATCCGATAGAAGGCAATGGGCAAGGCAAGAATCAGAAGTGCTAATGCTCGTTTCATTGTTCCCTCCCCCTGAGAAGCCTAGCTGAATCAACCAATTTGTTCCAAGCCTCCAGCCCGTCGCCATAGATGCAATTGTGGTCCTCCAACTCAATGATGGCATCACCAAGTTCCTTGGTCAACTCGAATGAGTACCGCTGATTCTGCAATTCCAGCCACATCGCGAACCCGTGTGATATGTTGTCGGCAAAGGAACACGAGAATCCACGTAGCCAGAGGCTAACGAAGATGGCCGCAGACTTTCGAGCAATAGTCTCGTCGTCTGCATTGATACCCATGCTTCCATGCCGCCAACCCATGGAGTACCAGTAGTCCCGGTGCCAGACGACCTCAACCTCGTTCTCACGAAGGACGGCTTCATAATCCCACTCTGGCCAGTTGTCAATCTTGGGGAAAAGATTGCGGACAAAGTCTTGACCCTTCGGGCTTGCCAGATAGTTGGCCAAATGTGTCTCGACTTGGAGACAATCGTGGCATAGCCTATCTGACGACAGCCCCAGAAACCGTTCGCAAGTTCGACACTTAGTACTCATCAGACGTTCTCCATGGCCATCTCGTATCCCTCCCAGTTGTCGACACCTGCTGCCTGTAAAGCAGCCAGTATCCTGGAATCTTCCTGTAGCTCATCGTTGTCGAGTTGCAACAGTTCGTTGTCGAGTTCCAACTCTTCGTTGTTGAGTTCCAACTCTTCGTTGTCGAGTTCCAACTGTTTGATTTCTGCTTGACTCACTTGACTTCCCTTTATTCTGTGGTATACTTGAAGTGCTAGATTCTGCGCGAATCTGCCATTGCGGATTGGGAGGATTGCGCAGGCAAGGAGGATTGGGCCTCTTATCCCATAACAAAGTCAATTCTCGGGCGTGGTTTTGGCAACCATTTCCTTGACCCGCTCGATTCCCAAATTGTCAATTGCACAAGCTAGCAAATGGGCTCCTTGAGTATCATTTTGTGCCTCTCGGGTTCTTGCCTTTTCCACCTGGTGTGCATCCCAGACGCCGGGCGATAAGAGTCCAAGATCCCGCAAGTCACCCAAGGTAAGCTTCTCCATTTGCAGGCTGGAATGCTCGTAGCTTTCACCAGTGGTAAGCTCCATTTTTAGGTATGTGCCGTCCTCAAACATCAGGATGAAGCTGTCAAAGGAATCGTACGCCCACTTGAGGATCTTCTTCCCTTCGATCTCTTCGATATCATGTGGCCCAACTTGGGTGTAATCCATTAGTGATCTCGCCTCTGTCAAACTCTGCCCCGGCTTCACGTTTGGGTTTTGGCTTTTGACGGCCAACTCCACTGAGTTGAGATACGGCATGAGAGGGCTTCCTAAGACCGGTAGACTCCTTTCAACTGTGAACCCGATGACTGTACATGCGACGAGACAGATCCATTCAATCTTATCAAGAGTGACAACGTCTCCAATGACAACAGGGAAAGCCGTTTGCACTTGATACTCAATTGACATGTGAGTCTCCTAATCGTTGTGAGGCGCCGTAGTTGTAAGCGCATTTGTTGTTATGGTCCACGCACACATCAAGACAGTTGGCTCGGCAGATCGGATCCTGGAACGTGTTATGGGTCTCGGACCAGGTGATACGTTCTGCTCGCATATCAGGACCGATCTTTCCTATGGGCTCACCCTGCTCCCGCATGTAGATCACGCAGGGGAAGTGGAAGTCACCACAGACCACACTGTCGTCAATCGGAATGTAGCACCCGTGACTGTCGTACTCCTGGATGCAGCGTACCGGATGTGATGCCAGTATATTCTTCACCCGGTACGCTAGGATCGGATGGGCTGCCACGATCTTGGGATCAAGCGCTTCGACACCAGCAATCATGTTGCCGTTCTGTGCCGCCGGTATAATACGGATGTCAGCCACGCCAAGTTCATGGGCAAACTTGACGATTTCTGGGAGATTTAATAGGTTGTCATCAATCAGCACCACACCCACGGTGACGTAGGTTCTCTTGGCCAACTCGTAGATGTTCTTGGTGATTCTCCACCAAATATTTTCAGCAGATGTCCCAGACATCTTACCGCACTCTGATGCACAACAGGCATCCAAGCTGATGGAGAAGTCATTAACTCCAAGCTCCACTAGGTCCAGATACTGGTTCAACTGAAATGAGCCGTTGGTCGAGATAGCGATTTTCTCCACACCGCACTTCCTCGCGTACCCGACCAGCCCGCTTAAACTCGGATAGAGCATTGGCTCACCACCCGAGAAGCGGATGTTTTTCAATCCCTGGTTAGCCCATTGGTACAGCACATTGAATGCACGTCCCACTGGCATGTCGCCCAGACAGTCGTCCCGCAGGCCACGGCAGTAAGGGCATCGGAAGTTGCAACGATCCGTGAGAATCATCTCACACCGCCACATCGGAGACGTTGGGCTGAGGTTCTCCGTCCGCTCGTCACACAAGGTGTAAAAGCCAATATCTTGTAGTCTCATTGTCGTCCCCGTCGTACTGGTGGTATGACATCCTGAACGGCTTCTTGCTCAACGAGCTTGAGCCATGTTATTGGAAGTTGGCAACCGCATTCCAATTTGATATTTCACTGTGAGGAGAGTAGCATCGAAACATAACCTTCTGAGTCCCATGTCCAGGAATTCCGTCCCTGATCTTGAAAATGTCCCTTGCTGGCACTCGACTGTCGTCATTCTTTCCCTTCGTATGTGTAACCAATACAAATGTCGATCAGTTCATCTGCCTTATGGAGTGTGCCATCGGAAAATTTCACACAGACTGTTGCATCCAACGCCAAAAGATCCAAGTGCTGTCCAGCCCCATCTTCAACTCTAAGTTTGACAGGGTTTTCAGGGGTGGCGGCCTCGAATAATCGCATTGCCTTCAAGATGTCATTCATCGCCCCATACTCCGTGCTTTATGAAGAATCCTTGGTATGACTTCTTCCATGATGTCCTTCATGTCAACGTAGCGGAACGTTCGTTCCTCAAATGAACGTTTCTCAATTGCTCCCAGGAAACGGGCTTCAAATTCTTCCATGTTGGAACCATAGATGTGGTAGCTGTCGGCCAGGTGGCAGTATCGCCCCACGTAAACCATTCTCCCTATTAGATCAGTGATCCTCTGAGCGATTCGACTCTGGAGCATGACCAACGCGAAGATGTTCATGAAGGCCGCCTTGTAGGCGTCGTTCGATCGGAAGCGAACGTTCATATTCAAGATCGGCATATCACCATCAAATGTGATCCGACACCAGACACTCTGTAAGCAGGCTGGATCATAGCAGGTGTTGTCCTCCCACACCTTCCAAGTGATCGCCTGCGCACGCCGCGAGTAGGGAGTCTTGGCGAGCTTCTGCGCAATAGCCTCAATCTGGTCGACCGGTTCCAGGGTTGGTATTGTGTACCCGAAAAGTCGTTGATGGTAGGTGTATTCCCAACGCTTATCATCCGGGTCGTTTGGATTACGAACCAGGTGATCCTTGATCCCATCACAAATCTCCATCGTATACTCTTGCAAGTCCTCGAACCCACCAGGAAAATCCCGATGGATCATAGGTTCAGTGACTGGCCGATTGATCGTGATGAGCATCGTTGCGTCCCGGCTGGGTGGATCGTCGAACTTGTCGTACTCGGTCTTTACTGTTATGCCTTGGTGGTAAAGCTCAAGCAGGGAATTCTCCCATGCCTGAGCAATGTTGTCGCCGACCGCTGTCAACACTGGAATCCCGTTGCTCATTGGTTGTCCTTTTTGATGGCGTCGTCAATTTTCTTGCCAGCCTCATGGATAAGCATGCGGCCTTCTTTGAGCGATTTGCGATCTTCCGTGTCAGGAAGGGACACGCTCTTAACCTTCCGAATCACATCGTTCAGTTTCCGTAGCATCTCGAAGACTAGGATGCGTCCCTCTTCTAATATCTCACAATCAACTTTCGGGATGACAGTCTCAGGATCGTCGATTATCATTTTGATGGCTGTCAAAGCCCTGACGATCTGACCATAGTAGTCACAGCAGAAGGTGTGGGTGATTTTGAAATTGTCTCCTTCGTCCATGGTCTCTGGAATTTTCACCAGGACTTCGATGGCATCCTTGAGACGTTCGACAGTGGGTTTATCCACTTCCATCGTAATCTGAATCAACTCTCGCTTAACGTGCAGGCCGAAACTTAAGTCAGAGTCATCAGCACGCATGGTTAGCTCCTAAGCTCGTCCCAGAATTTGTCAGTGTCCTTATCATCGCCATCCAGCGGGTATCCGGCATCTACCAACAACTGTTGGTCATACCAGTCGTCGGCATCCTGACCGCAGAACATCTGAATAAGTTCTCTTGCCGTTACGCGCTGTTTTGAGGGATCAATGTGAGGTTTCACAACATTCCAAACCTCATCCGCAAAGTATGAACCGTGAGCCCAACCCATGCTACTCCTCCAATTCTAAAATCTCTTCTTTGAGTCCGGCGATCTCTTCTTCCGCCTCATCAATACCAGAATCGATGTTATCCAGTTCCAGTTCGAGGAGGTCGAGCGTTTCCCTTGTTTCTTGAAGACGCTCCCGAGCGTCCTTCATATCACGATGTAGTTCAGTGATTGTCATAGCTACTCCAAGTTCCCAGAGACAAAGTGATTACCCACTAACAAAATCCCACCCAGTCGATTGCCACGAAGATCGTTATCGGTGATGACGTTGTCGCCTCCACCGTTAGTCTCAATGCCGAAGCGCCGGTTGCCCTCCACCTCATTACCTGTGACCGTGTTGAAGCGGTCACCCCACTCGCCGCCAAGACCTAGCCCGCCGACGCCCGACTTGTTATAATTCAGCGTGTTCCCTCTCACCATGATGCCATAGTTATTCCAGCAGAAGTGGAACCCATTGGAATAGTTGTGATTGGCAACGTTGTTCTGCCATACGCCGCCCACCGTGAGCAAACCTGCTGGATGTAGGCCATAGCGGGCATTCCAGTTGGTTACGTTGTTTTCGATTAGGTGACCTGCGCCGCCATTCACCAGGATGCCGTCACCGAGGACCTTGTCCACCTGATAGCCATTATAGGAGGCCACGCTATCAATGACTATGGTGTCCACCTCCTCGTCGAGGAAGATCCCGTGACCCCGTGAGCGCAGTACCACCACGTTCTCGATCCGGTTGTCGCTCCCACCTCGGAGCACGATGCCAGCTGAGAAGGCATCCACCACCGTGACATCGCGGATCACTGAGTGGGTGGCTTCCATGTGGATCAGCCCACCACCTGAGATCTGCCATTGGCGGGTCGACAGGTCGTGGTTGCCATCGAGCGTCAGCCCCTCGATCGTGATGTCCGTGCCGACCGCGCGGATCAGGGGGAAATAGTTGACCAGCACCGCGTCGGTGTAGGTTTTGGTCAAGGGTTTCTCGATCTCGACCCAGTCTGGGCCCAGATCGGCCACGATTACCCACTCAGGTGTCGAGCCGTAGGCGAACAGCCCAAGCTCGTCTCCGACCCTGTACCCAATGGTATTCGTCGCGGAGAGCCTGGTGGCCCCTTCACGGGCCCATGAGATGGTGGTTTGGATCCTGTCGGGCCGCGTTAGAGTACCGCCAGTCAGGGTGGTTCCGGAGCCAATCTCGATCGACCGTCTCAGAACGCGAGTGTCGTTCACGATGATGGTCGGCCCTTCGACGGGAACGTGTAAACGCTCTGCCACGACCACCTCCTCGAAAAGCTTGGCCCGATTGACGAAGCCGTCGCCAAACATCCTAGTATAGATGTCACGCACTGTGGCTCGGTCGCCGTACAGGTAGGCAATGTCATCCCCACCGTATCGTCCGTAAGCATGCACGAAGTCGAAGGCCACGGCTCGCTTGGATCCCGCACCAAACAACGTCACATCACCGGGCTTCATCTCGACCACATCGTCACCAGATGAGTCATTCAGGCTGGCAACGTCGGTCCCGCCGCTGGCAAAGGCTTCAACAATCCCGAAGCCTTTGGCCCGCAAGAAAAACCCCTCACCAAACAGCTTGGCCCAACTCTTGGTCACCAGTGTGTCATCACCCGGTGAATCATATAGCCTGGCGATGTCGTTGCCGCCACGCGAGTAGCCATGGATCACTTCCACGTTGGTGACACGGATACTACCAAACTCTGCTCCACCAGGTCGAGCTACGAATAGGTCGTCCCCTGGCGAGTCATAGAGGCTAGCAGTATCAGTGCCACCAAGGCCATCGAAGCTATCCACGTCCTGGTATTCGACACCATTGAGGACCGCCCAACCGGAACCAGCGCTGAACACGTCATCACCTGGAGTACCAAGCAACGTGAGCAGGCATCGAGGTTCGAGTTGTTCAAAGTGTCGCATGTTGTCTCCTATCAGATTCTATATTAGAATGAAGAATCTTTGACGCTAATTCTTGACGAATTCGTCTTTTCTGGTTAGCAGCAACCGATGCAACGATTTCTTGCCTCGGCTGAGCCGCTGGGCGAACACTATGGGAGACACTCCAACCAACTCAGCGGCTTCGTTATAAGGAATCTCATCGAAGATCACCATCTTGATTGCTTCCTTCTGGTGGGGGGGAAGTTTTTCAATGGCTTCGTGTATTTGCCGACGTTGCTCCTCTTTGATCATTGGTGTCGAGGGATCAAGTACAGTTTGATCGGTTCGACGATCCGTGATCAAATCCTCATCCTCAAAACGCTTGTCACCCAAACTGAAGTGTCGAGTATCGGTGCCACCCCGCGAGATTGTCGTGGCTTGCTGCCAGAGATTGTTCTTGATGTTCTTAGCCAAGGTATTCAGCCAAAGCGTTGCTGATTGCGCGGGGTCGTACAAATGGATCTTGTCAATGACCCTTGACCAAACACATTGAAGGCAATCGGAGATGTCCTGTGGTGGGACCTGACAAAGTATGCGTAAGAATCCACGTAAATCATCGTTGTGCCGATTGTGGAAAACTTGGAAAGCGGCCTCGTCCCCTGTTGTGGCAAAACGGCATAGAAGTTCGCTGTCGTTCAATGCCTCGTAGTTCATAGAGTAGTTCCTTTCATGGTGATTCTTCCCGCTACTCAAGTATACCACAAGTTCCGTGAAAGTCAAGCTATATTAAGAAAAATTTCCTCTTCCGTGCCTCGGATCTCACCAATCTTGACATCAGCCACAGTTACTTCAATGGTGTCCGCCATGTGATTGATGTTATCGACAACTTCCCAGAGACGATTGTAGTCATGTATACACTCGGCTTCGTGCTCAATAGCTGGATCCAAATCCAGGATGTCGAGTTTGATTGCGTTGAGGATATCTGACTTTTCGGGCACCTCACTGAAGATGCCACTCCATTTAGTGCTACTGTATGCACTCCTGACCCAAACACGGTAGATGCTGGACTTATGCATGTTCAACCTTTCACGACTGCTAGTGGACGGAGTTTGGTCACGATCTCGACGAGATCACGTTGGTTGGCCATCACTTCATTGATGTCCTTGTAGGCTCCCGGAGCTTCATCCAAGTCGCTGGTGTGCCGCACCGAGTGGATGATACCTTCCATCTTCGCCTGTTCGTCTTCCAAGGAGAGTTCACGGCGGGCTTGCGTCCGGCCCATCTTCCGCCCGGCCCCATGAGAGCAGGACATGAAACTCTGTCGATTTCCTAGGCCACGCACGATGTACGAAGATGAACCCTGGCTGCCAGGGATGATGCCGATCTCATTGAGCTTGGCTGACGTGGCACCTTTGCGATGAACCATCACGTTCTCCCCAAAATGGTTCTCAAGTTGGGCATAGTTGTGGGCTATGTTGATCTGCGAGGGTCTTTCATAGGACTCAAATACTTCAACCAGGCACTCATGAACTCGGTCCATCATCAAGGTACGATTGGCCAGGGCGTACTGGATGCAGTAGTTCATCTCTGCTAGGTAATGGTTAGCTGCCGGGGCGTTGAGTGGAAGAAACGCCAAGTCATGACTCTTAGGTACCTGACTGTACCATTCGGCATTCAGTGCGATGGCCGTCTTGTTGTACACATCTGCTACTTGCTTACCTAAGTTCCGTGAACCTGAGTGGATCATCACCCAGAGTCGTCCATCCTTATCCCCTTGGAGTTCTATGAAGTGATTACCACCACCGAGTGTTCCAATGGAGTACAGCGCGGTCTTTGAGTGCTTTTTAATCACTGGTAGGGCGGCAGGATCATCACCCCATGGTATGAGACTGGCATCCTGGGGTGTTTTGTGCCGGTTAAACCCGACCGGAATCCGTTGGTGAATCAAACCGAGAACTTTCTTGAGTCCACCCGGAGAGGCATCCAGTATCGGTGTCTTCATAACGCACATGCCGCAGCCGATGTCCACGCCTACGGCGTTTGGAATCACAACGCCCTTGGTTGCCAGGACGCCACCAATCGGCATACCATAACCTTGGTGGCAATCCGGCATGAGGGCCACATGCTTGAAAGCAAATGGCAAATCGGCTAGGTTGTAGGCTTGTTGCATCGCGCCAGACTCCAGTTCATCAAGCCAAAGTTTGATTGGCAATCGTGGTCCATTGTCAACTCTCATCATACTACCTTTATCTGGCACTCACGATAATATTCCCCGTTGAATTCGCTGTCCAAACGGCTTGCAGCGATATTCAGATTCCCTTGAAGAACTCATATCATCTCCATGAATGGGATGTCGTCCGCACCCATCGCGGCGACCGTCGCCACCACGGCTTTCAAGGCTGCGACTTCCGCATTCTTCTCGCGCGACTGCCTGATAGCCTCCTGGATTGAGACACCGCTATCAAAACCCTGGACCAACGTCGAATACATGGCTTTCCAGTTTTCGACATCCTCGGCTGTGAGTATCCACTCGATTGGAGTCGGATCGAACTTGAGCAAGCCGCCATATATTTCACGGATCTTGTCGTTCTTCTCCTTTCGTCTACTCTCCAACTCCTGTTCACCACGCTGGACGATCACTTCAGCCAGTGCGGTACGGAGAGCATCCTCGGCGTAGGCAAGATCATCGCCTATTTCTTCAGGGAGAGCAATAGTTACGGACCCCTCATTAAACTCAACAGCATTAGCTTCGAGTTCGAGGATCTTGCCTTGAAGCTTGGAGAACTTCAGTTGCAAATCCTCCAAGGCAGCTTGGACCCTGTCACGTGGTACGTCATAGATGATTTGAGGGAAGCTGGCCAAAAGCCAAGCGCTGTTCGGCTGGATGCCAGCAATGTCAGGCACCAGAGTATCATATGGTACGATCTTCATTTGATCTCCTTGAGTTCAAAAGGAATGATTTCGCAGTATTTTTTGTCTGAGTCTGTCATAGACATTGCAGATGCCGGACCAATCTTCAGGGTCCAGATGCTGGCCTTCTTCTGTTCGACCCACCGTCTGCATGCCCTGTGCTTTCGACGGTAGTAGAGTCCAGTCCTATTGTCTCGCAGCATGTAGACGGTCATAGGTCAGTCCGGTAAGTAAGGGTGCGCGCGGCCCGATCCTTGGATCGAGTACATAAGTCCGAGAGTGTTACCTGCGAACCAGGGCGTCGTAGCTGCCGAGATATCACAGTCCAGATGCCAGAAAAGACAGAACTCGTAGATCTCGTTCATCCACTTGATGCAACTACCATAGGGCTGGTCAAGATAGAAGCAGGGATAACCTTCAAGACGAAAGAGGAGACCATGATCACCATGGGGAGGACGATCTGGAATTCCAGCCAGTCTGTTTTTCACCCAGAGATTCCCCAAAGGTTCATTCTTGAACGTGTACCCAGAATCCGTGTAGAACTGCTCTCGTGTCTCCCGGAAGACTGCCCCAACGATGCGTCTTGCTGATGAAGGTTCCGATGCTATAAGTCGCTTGGCTAAATCAACCTCTTCATCAGTGGGTCCAGGTAAGAAATTAGGGTCAAGGAATTTACTCATTTGAAGCTCTTTCTGATGAGTTGGGTGAGTCGGAACACTTTCGCTTGGAGCCCCGTCCCGGCAGTTAGTGCTGCAACCAGGACTACACTTTCGTCACAGTAGAACAAGGCGAACTTCTTCCCCTTCTTGTGGATCGTTTTCAGGTTGTCAATGCGATCGCACAGCTTGATGATTTGTGCTTGCGGAGATGCCTCGGCCAACCGAGTGGCTTCAAGTGTTTTCCGTGTTTTACGATTCCATTCAGGGTACGATTCCTTAACATACACATTGGTCAGTTCTTCAACATACCTATCGACGCTTCGACTGGTGGCGTCAATGAGTTGTCTAGGTTGGATGTCGCAGTCCTCATAGACATCGTGCAGCCAAGCTGCCGCGATCATCTCGTCTGTGATGAGCACCCCATCCTCACTCATCAACATAACCATGTCGGCTACTCGATGGGGATGCTCAATGTATGGTGTACCGCCACGTCGAGTTTGACCAACATGGCATTTGTGTGCCAATCGGGCAGCGTTTCGTATGAGGCTCATAGTGTCTCCAGTGCCCAAGCATCAAGGTGTTCAATTGTGACGCTACCAACTTCAATCCCCACAACTTTCCATTCTTTACCATTCAGAGTACCAATCTCAGGTATACCAACTGCTTTAACGATTGTCCAAGAGTTCGATGCGTCGTTCCAATCATCAGGACAGCCACGACTTTCAGCGTGTCGCCGTTCGATCGCTTCCAGGAGTTCCTCTTTCGTTGGCACTCGTCCTACGAAATGATATTGCTGATGATAGATTCCTTTCACCCGAATGGTAATGTCATAAACGTCAGTCTTCACAGAATCTCCTCCCAGCAGCAACATCAATTCCGTCATCATTATGAGATGAACTAAGAATGCTCTCTTTCGAGGACACGTAGGCTGGCATTATATGCCGATGGGCCGCCCAATAGCGTACCAGCCGCGTCACTATGATTGCATCCTCCAGAGCCGTGTGAGACACCTCGCCTAGGATGCCCGCTCTTGCCATACAAGTCTCGGTGTCAGGTGGCCCGTCGTCAACCATTGGGTCAAAGTACAGATTGCCAGGATCGATGAAACGATGCTTCATGCAGATCATGCTTTTCCATTGAGGCAGTCTCTTTAGAAACTGATGATCGAAGCTGCCGAAGTTCTTACCGGCCACAACGAGCTTCTTCGCGTGAGGGGTGATTCGATTATACGAAAGCCAATTCTCGAACTCGTTGGCCACATCGTCTGGATGGATGATCTCTGGAGCATCCTCGTCGCAGGTGGCAATCGCACGTAGGATCTCGGGGTGCATGGACAAGGCATAAGGCGAGCCCATGATACTCTCGTGTGCCAAGTAGCAGTGGAAGGTCGGAAGCTCTTCAAGTGGTGATGTCCAATCGTCGATAACGGCACCAACGGAGAGTATCTGACAAATGTCCTCGTCCAGACCGGTAGTTTCAATGTCTATGGATACATACGGATTCATTGTTGACTCCAGCCTTTTGATTCGAGTTTGAAGTCACGGACAGCCCGGTTGGCCTCGTCCGTGCCGAATTGTTCATTGATAACTCGCAATGCTAAGTTGATCAAGTTATGACTGTACGGCTGGCTATCCACGAGGAAAATATTCTTCTTGATCGTGTCTCGCCAGTCGTCAAGTGTCAGGTCAGTCGACATCGAGTCGCTCCTGCATGGCTTTGAGTGTTTTAATCGTCTTCCCAGTCTGCCTTTGACGTAGCTGCAAATGGGCCAGTTGGGTTAACTCCTCTAGGTATCTCGTGGCCCGACCATACTGGACCGCCCACTTTCGCCCATCATCACCGACGAATACCGGCCCGGCATCCCATTGCCAACCAACGTAACCCTTGTCTATTCGCTTCCTGAGCCGGCTCATAGTTCGTCCTTACCGAGCCAGATTGAGTCAAAGTGTTGGCAAGCAGTCTCGGGCGTGGGTCCGCGACCGACTACGTCCCCGAAAATAGCGACCCACTCATAATCATCCTCTTGTTTGATGGTAGGACGCATTTGATTGCATGGCCGGAGAATACTGGCCGCCTGTGACTCCAGCCGTTTGTGAGTTCGAGCACTAGCCAACTTCTCTTGCTTGGTTTTCTCAGCTTCATTCCAAGCTTTCACCATCCCCCAGGTGGCTTCCTTTTCTTGCAGATCGAGAATCTTCTGCTGGCTGTCTTCAATAGCTTTCAAAGAACGCTGGGCGAATTCCAGTTGAAGATTCTCAAGTTCTGTCATGGTGTCTCCTAAAATAGGGCCCGCCCCGGAGGGCGGGCCCTTGAGAGGACCCGTGCTGAGGGTCATTACTTTGTGATTGAACCAGCCGCACCGATGTGCATTAGCGGAAGTGGATCAGGCGAGTCACCATTGAGAAAGTAGATCTGGGTAGCTGGATTCTCTGACACCCTGACCAGAGTCTCCAAGGCCCTAAGGCGAATAAAGGCGGGACTGTCGGCCAAAGCAGTGTTGATCTGTTCGATCTCGTAGGCTTCGGCACCGGCCAAAGTTCGGATCTCCTGAGCTTTTTCCTCAGCAGCTTTACGGTTAGCGATGGCTTCCGCAATCTTCTGCTGTTGCTCGGTCTCGTATCGCTTCAATTCGGCCTTCTGTTCTTCTACCTGCTGCTCACGAACCTTCTTGTTCTTGATCGCGTCCTTGATGTGATCCGGCAAGTTGACATTACGAACCAGAACGGCAGAGATGATGGCATAGTCGCCAACCCTCGTTTGAAGACGTTCTTGAAGATTGGTCTGCATTCTTGCCTGGACGCCTTCGTCGAATAGATCCTCGCAACGGGCGACGGCTTTACCTTCGGAACGGACCAGAGATCGCAGATTCGGATTGATCTTCACAGCGACGATATCTTCGGAGGTACCAACCTCGCTCTTGGCTGCCGGGATTGCAGCCTTGTTGATCCGATACTGGACAGAGAAATCGATTGTCGAAGTTTGCTGATCTCGGGTCGGCACTTGGACACCGGGGCAATCGAGGTTCTTGTCTCGACAGTCATAGTAGGTCCAGGACGCGAGCGGGTTTACCAGAAAGTGAAGGACGTCGTCGTAGGTTCGTTCAATGACATTACCAAATACAGTGGCTACCGCACCGTGACCGGCCGGGACCGTCTGGATCATGGCACATCCGCCGACAAGCAGAGCAAAGGACAACACTCCAGCAAGTATCAGTTTCAAAGTGGTTCTCGGGTACATAAAGTCTCCCTGTTAGAGTTCTTCAGTAAGATAGTCAGAAAGAGCGCAGAAATCGTTTGGTGTTAGTTTTGCAATGGCCCTCCTTACCGTTTCGATTTCTTCGTGGAACGCTTGGATTTCTTCTTTCCATGCTTCGATTTCTTTGTGGTACGCTTCGGCGACTTCTTTTTTCGTGCCTTTGCCCGACCCTTCGCAGGTTTTGCACGTTCCGACCCATCCGTCTCGGGTGACGTTGCTTCCGGCACCGTCGCATCCGAGGCAGGGTCATTTGTGATCTCGGCAGAGGGATCGGTAGAGTCGGAACTCTTCCAGATTTGTGTGTGGTCGTCTGAGCTTTCGCATTTACCACCTCGTAGGACTTCGAGTAAACGTGGACTGGATTTCCTCCCGACCCACACCGGCAAGTCGGACATACCTGAGTGTGCCTGCTGACCTTTGCCTACCACAGACCTTGAGATGAGATCACGTACCTGGGTAACCTTATCCCGACCTTCGATTGATAAGAACTTGTTCCAGAGCTTCCAGTTCGTCTCGCAGGCGTCCTTGGCTGCCTTGATAGTCCGGTAGAGGCCACGCCTTCGAGCGAAACCCCAACCTTTACCGCTGCGTACACAAGCGTGATAGCCTGGCGCCACTGTGACATCGAAGACTTCACTGCGCCAAGAGATCCTATACTGGTCACAATCCGAGTACCATTCCTTGTACGTCTTGACCGATCGTTTGGTGCGCTTGCGTTTGAAGTTCACTAACGAATCCTCAGTTCTTCCAACTCACGTCCGATGTCTTGTAATGCTTCCTTAACAATGCTGGCGAGTACAAGAGTTGCCGTAGCTTCCGCACTCAAGTCATTGACGCCTGCTTGCCTAGCTTCGTCTTGAATCCTTTCGTATTGGTTGACAATCTCGTAAATCTTCATCAGGCAAACACCCTCCGACCTAGACTCAAACCCTTCCGTTGGCCACGACTCCGATTAAAGAAGCTCTTTACTCGTCCTCTCCGCCAGTAGCGTCCGGCAAGTTGCGTGGACTGGTCGAAGTCGCTCACACGCCCGGAGAGCGAATTTTTGTAGTCGTGGTAGGGTACCAGAGCACGTTCAAAGTGATACTCGTGGTATTTCTTCAATTCGGCCTTATCCTTGATGCGAATTACCTTGGCATCACCACCAACGTTGGTTGGCTGTCCGAGCCTGTCAATGAATCGCCAACCATCAGAATCTTTCTCACTTTTGACGTAGACATCCTCCAGGACCCAAACATCCATGATGATGCCACCGGATTCGCTGATGACGACATAGTCGCCTCGATACTCAGTGAACAGGCCACCTTGGTGGGCAATGTCATTACGCCATGAGGCACAACCGGCGAACAGGCAGAGAGCAACAATCAGTAGAAAGCGTTTCATAGAGATCTCCAAAAAGTTGCGACCGGCGGGCGCACCCTCAAACCAGTCTTGGACAAACTCACCGCCTCTGACCGCGCATATGACGGGGATGCATTGGTGAATAACGAATGTGGAGTGTAGCAGGCTTGCTTGGAAACAATCTCCTGAGCTTCAGCGCACAACACTCTGGACACTTCCGTGGCTGTGGATCATTCACTCCATGAACTTTCTCGAATATGTGGCCACATTGGCAGCCGTATTCATAGATGGGCATTACTTCGTCTCCGGGATGACGACACAATTCGTCAAGTTACGAATGGTGATTCGCCTACCCGAGTCCTTGGTGCCAGAGATGGCCTTGCCACGTGGAGTGTCGCGTACGGCTTCGACCCGAAGTTTGTTCATCCACATGGCACTACCTTGGCGGGTAGGATACACAACCAGATCACCGGCCATAATCTGATGACCAAGGAAATCAATAGCTTCGGTGGGCGTAGTCTCAAGAGGTGTCGACATGGATTACTCCTAAAAGGATACTCGCTTCTAGTACATTGTACAGGCGAGTAGGGGATTATTCACGCACAATTTACCAAATTGAGATTCCATTCTCTTCAGAAATCCGTTCGCAGTAGTCACGATCGACATCCATGGTAATACATGATCGACCGATACGTTTGCAAATACGTAACGTTGTGCCAGTACCAGCAAAGGGGTCACAGACGGTATCACCCTCAATCGTGCAAGATTTGATACAACGCTCAACTAGATCTTCGTGTAATTGGGTGGGATGCCAGTTTCGACGTTGTTTACTGTTGCCAGTAACTCTCGCGAAATCGTATACATCGGGCTCCAGATTCGACCAATCTAGAACGGCCTCAATGACCTTTGGATCAACATCTTTCAGTAACAGCGGAAAGTTGTGTACATCCCCAGGCACCCGGCCGCCAGGTGCTGCCCGCTTGTCACCCATCTGTTGGCGCTTGGATTCCACCTTAATCTGATCGGGATAGATGCAAGCGTCATGGCGTCGAAATCGCCAGAGCGGGCGATGGTTGTTGCCAAAGTCTCGCTTGTTGTGTTGCCCGAACGTGAAGGTTTGCACCCCATGATGAATGTCCAGATCGGGAAACTCTTCTTCCAACCTCCGTGAGATGATGCTCACGTTGATGAGCCACTTGGCGTTAAACGAGAACCAAGTGGTGGATGCTTTATTCACGAAAAGGTAGATCCACCGATCAAGGAGTTTGACGTAGTCTTCATCCGACAGCTTATCCTGGTACTGATTGTAGCCCAAACCGATGTTGTCTGGAGGATCAGCGAAGATGCAAGTGGGCATCCAATTTTCCAGTCGTGGGATGATCTCCTGACAATCTCCGTGATAAAGCTGGTGGAAACTCATTCAGTGGCTCCGGTGCTTCTGAGATACTCTCTGATCTTACGTTTGGTACGCCAGAGAAAGAAAGTTGGGATGAGAATCGCCGCGATGTTGTTGCAGTGCTTTTCGTACGTCGCGCACTCTGTTGGCGTGTTGGGTTGTTTGAGCTTCATTTCAAATCTCCTAAAGGGTTATGCCCACGGTCAAAAGATACTTATATACTCGTAGATCAATGCTGGCATTGTCAGATCGCGAGATGATGTGAGCAATGTTGCGGCAATGCTCATGGTACTCCTCAGCTTTGTTACCGATCACACGTTCCAGTTTATCTGTCATCACCGTCTCCTTTGAGTGTACCGCGCTCTGCCCGGCTGGCAAGAATGGCCGCATTATCCTGTGCGATGTCACCCAAATTGAAGCCGAGATCCGTGGCCAGAGCAGAACAGTACCAGAGTACACCGCCGATCTCCTCAGCTATCGCCTGACGCCGTGCCTCGGAGATTTCGCCGTCGTCATCCCTGATGATCTTCTTCACCTGGTTGGCGGCTTTACCGGCATGGGCGGCCATCAGGAGAGTTGCACCCCGGCTATCCAGCAACAGTTGCATTACTTTATCGGCCACTTCGCCCACTTCACCAGGTAGGCCAAGAGCGGGGTAGAAAACCTTGGAATCCGCAGGATAGATCGCTGTCTTCGCAGCGGCAAATTGATACTCGTCAAATGTCATGGTGACCAAAACTCCCCATTGAACAGAACTTGGAAATCGTCATCGAACAATTTGGCAGTAAGGTAATCCCGCATGACACCTGCCTCATCGAGCATCTCATCTGCTTTCATGATGTCGTCTCTCCAACGATCGGGCGTCTTCTGCGTAATCTGCAAATGGCCAACAACTCGTGAGATCCCAGATGAAATGATCGCCCGAGCACATGGGATACAGGCAAACCATGGGACATAGAGCGTAGCCTCGTACGTGGACACCCCACGCAATGCCGCTTTGTAGATCACATCACGCTCGGCATGCTCCATGTATTTTAGCTTCACGTCGCGATCAGCAAGGCGCTCAGGTGTCAACTTGAGTCCACGTGGGAAATGGTTAGTCCCATAACAAACCTGATTTCCCTGATGACCGGCGGGGCGGAGAACCGCACCGTTCTGTGTTGACGGATCATCACTACGGAGTTGTGCCTCCTGGTATGCAGCGCGCAGCCATCGGAAGGCGATAGGATCGTTGTGTAAAATCATGATAATACCTCAACAGTAATTCTCAGTTTCATACCTTCGCGCACTCCATCAGGTTCACCCATCGCTGGACGCAATCCTTTTTCACGTAATTCGTCAATCTTCATGAAGATTTCGTCGAATTCATCCTCATTCGGAAAACCAAGTTCATCAGCAATTTTTCCCTCCAGATATTGCTGAGGATCTACAGGTCCATCCGAAGACGATTTCTTTGCTTTGAGGAGAATACGTTTGGAGTGACACTCACCAGAGAAATAGGCCAACGTAAAGTCACCTTCCATAACAAAATGTGTCGTCTCTGCCATCATAATTGCCTTTCATTTGGCGGGACATGCACCGCCTTCGCATTCCAGAGAACCAACCATATCGGTCTCCTTGGCGTCGGCAATGTGCGTAATGGGTTTCACCTTAGAACAAAGTTCGAGATACTTCATTTGACTGATTGGCTCCAGTGGCAGTTGTTTGAAGCCGTGGTCTTTGCTGTGCATGAATGAACAAGTCTTCACGCTGTTGGGATAGTGTACCGCCAACCACTCTTGAATAGTTTCCACTTCACTCGGCTTAAAATAGTGGGTGCAACTGATCGATTGATCGGCCCAATAGGTCTGGAGCATCTTCTGGTATTCCAACTCATTGATTACATCCACGTCCCGCTCAAGGGTTGCATGTGACCCATAATCCATCGGGAATTCTATGACCATTGTGCCATGGTCATAGGTGCCGTCCAGATTCAATTCGGGTTCTATGTGGTAGCCGTTCTGCCGACATACCTCCACGATAAGATCATTGCTGGCAAACCGAATTCTGCGGATCAAGAATCGACTCTTCACTGCTGACATCCCAGCCGAGACACCGAATGACAACAGACTGAGTGTTCCAGAGGGTTTCACGCAGGTTAACTTGACGGACGTTGGTACTCCGAGAAGCTTGCTGTACTCCTTATCAGCTTGCTCCAAAGCCACATACGTGTCATCAAGATGTTTGTGTTGCAGTCCAGGTGTGGCACGGCAACCGGTGACTGAAATACCAACTCTCATATTACGGTGGACCACCTCCTCTGTCTCTTCATCCAGATAGTGGTACTTGGCAATCGTCTTGGTTGCCTTATAAAGCAACCGGGCAATCACTGGAAATTCATGCACCAAATCGATTCTCGGCAGAGGAATCTCAGCCAGATTACAAGGCTCTCTATCCTCGACATTTGCCTCGCCACAAGGATTGCAACCCTTCACACCTCTATCAGGTCGATAATCACTCCCGTCAATCAGTCGACCGTAACGTCGACAGTTATGGAGATTGACCAACCCATAGCATTCACCATTAGTGTTGTATGGTTCCCAATACTCTGGTGACAAATCGCTGATCTGATTACAGGCTACAGCGTTGTTTGACATCTTCCGCCAGTTGGGAATCGAATGTTTGTTCCAATTCTTTGCATCTAGGAAAGCAAGATCACGCGCGTCACCGATCATGATTTCCGCACTGCGACGGACATTACCCGAAACTACGATGACTCCGATAATGTTGCCGATATCCAGACAATCAATAGGTCGAAGCTTCTGTCCGGCACGTTTCCGCAGAATGGAGACAATCTGTTTGATGCCCTTCACCAACGGTTCACTGCCACTGGCAACGCCGCCAAAACTCAGGATCTCTTTCCCGGCCGCTCGGACGCATTGCGTTGAGTAGGTCAGAGGTTTTCCATCCACGAAGAACGCCTGGAACACTCGTCTCAGTAGATCGACCCAACCTTCCCGATTGTCCGGGACGATCAAATTGCAGTCAGGTGAATCTACCCGTTTGACCGGTGGATCGAATTTGACTGGTGGAAGTTGGTACACGTATTCCGCCTGGACATTGAAGCCCACACCGCCACCCAACATGAGTTGGTTGAAAGCAAAACAGAAGGCTTCCAAATCGTGGCAAGTGACAAGCCAGCAGGCACACAAGCTGTTTGCGCCCAATCTCTCAACTGTCTCGGTCCCGAGTTGCCACAGTGCTCTGCCACTCGGAAAGCCTTTCAAGTGAAACATAAAGTCGTAGAGTTGTTCAATCTCCTTCTGAGTATACAAAGCTCCGATCTCGATCAATCCGTTGCAGACACGAGAACAAGTCTCATGCCATTCTTCGGTACGCCCTAGGTCCGGGATGAGTCTACTGTAGGAACGTTTGTATGTCACATAACCAACCGGTCCCCACGGAACTGCTTTGGTTGAATACCCCCGAATCATTGCCTCTGGTAACCCGGTGCTATACTTTTTCATCCTCGCCCCCGAGATTAAGCGTCTGCGCGATTTGGAATATATCACCCTTGCGTAACGAGATCGGGAGTTCGTATATAGTGGTACCTTCCGAGACTAACTCATTCCCCCCGTTTAGAACAATGAAGTACTCTATGACTGTGTCTCCAAGGGCACCAGGAAACACAATTACCAGTTCAATAGAGCCATCACCCCAAGCAATAGCTTCAACCTTTGTGCTGAGATACTCACCATGTTGTTGCGTGAAGATGACAGCGGAGAAACTTTTGAGATCGGTATAACCCGGAACCTGTTTCTTGGGTGTCGCCTTCTCTAGGCCATTGTAGGCATTTACAGGGACCTTAAATGTATCGAAGGCATATCCTTCCTCACATAATTGCTTGCCGTACTCTTCTCGCTCTTGCTCTTCTGAAGGCTCGTTGACTTTTGTATACACGCCCACCATGAGATAGACGCCATAGCTAAAGAACACAGTTAAGAAGATCAGAATCAAAACGGTCGGAATCATGCTTCTCTCCCCATGAGCGTGTGAACATGGTTAATGGCAGTCATCATCTTGTCGATTTCCCATTCTATGTTGTTGAAGTTGAAACTGGCTCGAACACTGGCCTTCAATCCAAGCTTTTTGTGCAAAGGCTGAGCGCAGTGATGACCGGCTCGAACGGCGACATTGAACTCATCAAGGATCGAAGCTACATCATGGGGATGGATACTGCCCACATTGAAGCTGATGAGCGGACCACGCTTATCCAAGCTAGGACCAATGATATCGGCACCCCAGGATTTCAATGCATTATAGGCGTACTCGGTCAGATGCTTCTCTTGGTTTTGGATCCGATGCCATCCCTGTTCAAAGCGAATGTAGTCAGTCGCGGCACCAAGAGCAATTGCTTGGAGAATGGGAGGCGTGCCACACTCGAACATGCGGTTATTAATGACGTAACAATGATCGTCAGAGGTGACTTCATGGACCATCCCACCACCAAGAAACGTCGGATTCAGCGTCAAGAACTGATCACTATACAACACACCGATGCCAGTTGGGGCGTACATTTTATGCCCAGAAAAGACCACGAAATCGGCACCCCATTCTTTCACATCAACTGGCATATGACCTACGCTCTGAGCAGCATCGACCAGTGTAAGGGCTCCAACTTCCTTGGCTATGTTGACAATGGTGGACACCGGGAGCACAGTACCTAACACATTGGAAACCGATGGGAAGGCCAAGATCTTGGTGTAACTACTGATCTTGTCACGGAGATCATCCAAGTCCAACAGACCATCTCTGGTGATACTCACTGTCCGCAGCCGAGCACCCGTACGGGTTGATAACGCTTGCCAAGGAGTAAGATTGGAATGGTGTTCCATATCGGTGACAAGAATCTCATCCTCATCTCCAATGCGTTGTTCCAAACCACGTGCGACCAGATTGATACCTTCCGTCGTACCATGGGTGAACGCAATCTCATGTCGTCCAGCATTGATGAAGTTGGCGACCTTGGCACGGGCTGTTTCATAACGATCAGTTGTCACCACGGAATTCCGATGAATGCCACGATGCACATTGCCGTATTGTTTGTACGCCTCACGCATTGCATCCTGAACAAAGACAGGACACTGTGTGCTAGCGGCGTGGTCAAAGTAGTACATGATTACTCCTTGGTAGCAGGACGGATTCCAATCAAGATGACTGGGATCATGTCACCTGGTTCCACTTCGTCCCCATCCTTTTGGTAATCAAGAGGCAATTGCGAAGGGGCAAACATTCCGAACTTCGCTTGAGCCATAATCATCTGCCCAGCAACTTCGACGAATGTCTCTGGTTTGAACGTTGCTTTTAGGAGACGTTCACGGGCTGCTTTGTTGAGTTGCATTCTTTCCTCCATTATAAGGCGAGTTAAATCTTCGACCTTCTTCCCAGTCTGAGGCGATTTTGTCAGGCGGCCCCTGCTGTCCACACTCGGGGCAGAACCAACCGTCCGAGAGAAACTTCACTTGATGATTACAATGCCAACATAGAGCCATAGTCACTCCTTGAAAACACATTTGACGCCGTCCATACTCACACCATTGATACGGAAGTAATCTGATAACAGAGGTGTCGTGGCCATGAAACCAATACGCTTGATCCAGCCAGAAACGTCATCGGAACCTGAATACAACCAGGGTTCAGGGACAATCAAATACACTGGTATCTGGTTATCATAGTTGAGTGCCTGCAGGTGAACGGCTAGTAGAAGATTACGGGAAACATCGAGTCGGCGATATTGTGGTTTGGCACCAAATTTATCAATCAGGATTTCTTGGTTCGAGTGTTCACAGGCTGCGAGTCCAACTGGTACCCCAGCTATGTACGCAAGGAAGACAACTTTGAAATCTTGGAACCAATGGAGCCAATACTCTTTTGGCCACACATCATCAAAGCATTTCAAATCAAGATCATACAGTACATCCTGATCGTCCCATACCGCCCGCCTCACTTCAATCCGGGTGGGGTATTCCACTATCATCGTTTGAACTGTGGCCTCGTGAGTTGGTTGTAAAAATCTTCTTCCGCTGATCCGTCGCTGGCCAGTCCAATTGCCACATGATCCAATTCGATGAGTCGTTGGTCATTCTCTTCACGAGTCAAATCGGTGAAAATATATCCGCTTTTAACGGCGGCCCAACAATCTGTCACACGTTGAAGAAGCTTCTGTTGATACTCAGGTTTGACCCTGGCGCGGTGATTGGCGATTCGCAACAGAGGATACTCACCTGCCTGAGCATCCCCAGTTGGTTTGCTCAGCAGTTCGTCAATGAAGACCAGGGCATCGCCGCCTACGGGCTCACCAAGAAGCCATCCGTACAGCGAACATTGATCAGCATACTCGCCTTGGCAGTTTTCCATATAGTCGCGGTTGATCTTCAGACCTTTGAAATCATACTCCATGAACATCTTGTGGGATTTCATGTGGGATTGGCTTGACTTCAAGACACCCTTCCTATTTGGGATGGGCTTGTAGCCATCCCGACATAACATATAGCCTTTCGAAGGGCTGGCAGCATACTTGGAGCAGAAACTCTTGACCTTCCAATCGAGCACAACTGAGATTCGTCCTTGGCCCAGATCCAGCACGAATCGACAGTCAGGCTTGCCCAGGAACGGAGCGCCACCAATGATCCCTTCCACCTTACACTCGAATCGCGGGTCCTCTTCAGATTGCTCCAGCAGCTTGAGCAACTCATCATAGGCACCTGTGTCTTGATAGCAATGGAAGCAATACGCACCGGCCTCCCAAGCGAAGTCACGGTTGTGCTCTTCCACCTGATCCTCGAATAGCGTCTCCAACTTGTAGACCGGATCCGCACCTTTCCCGAATAGAGCTTCGTGCAAGGCCGACTTCACGTAGGCATCAAAAGACGATCCGATTGACATCGGACCAGTTTGAGCCAATCGTCCAGGCCGGTTATCACATAGATACTTCAACACGAATTCATCGGGTTCTTTTTCAAACAACGTCATCGACGAGTAGGATAAATATGTTGGCCTTCTCATGTGACGATCCTCGGCTGTTCAATCTCATCCATGCACGCCTTTGACAATTCAATCAGTTCACGGGAGACATCCCCCACTTGAAAGGCAATTTGCCGACTATTGCCGCGCCTCACGGCAGAGATGAGACGGTCAACGCCTGTCTTGACATTCTCGGCCAGTATCTCAAAATTAACCGTCTTGGGTTGCTCAGAGTCGCTCACAGGTTCTCCACAGGTTCGAGAAATTGATCAATCGCCTCATCATCTAAGGGATTAATTGGATAGTAGTGAATGTCACGTTTAAGTAGCTCCCGCTCTATAAGCTCATCCCATAGCTTGCCAGCCTCTTTGGTTCCCCCACCGACCAACACCCTGGAAGGGAACTTTGCGCAAGACGAGGAAGTTTACAGAGGGATATGATTTCTCAAATTCCAGGCTGATCTCAGTCAGTTGTCTATGGAGCCGGGCAGTCATTGTACTGGGCGTAGATACATTGAAGAAGCAACGGAGATTCCGTAACGATTTGTCGGACACCACCTTCTAGTGTGCAGAGTTCGGCACCAAACTGCCGCCCAAATGTGTACACCTGGCCCCATGATGATAGAGTCTGTTTCGTGTACACGTATTGCTTGACGAACTCTTGGATCAACTCAACGCTGTGTCCACGTCGCTTCAAGGAGGTAAAGAACTTGGCCGCCAGCGTGCTCTTGCCTACACCCGGACCTCCGAAAAAGTTAATTCGAGGTATCATCATTTGGTCAACTTCTCCAAGTAGGGTTGATCAATGTGACTGTGCCCGAAAAATGGCGGATAATCATGCAACGCCTCATGCACCAGAATACTTGCGGAGAATGGGACGGAGTATCGAAGCACACTCTCATCAAGCGTGATGCCGGGACAGAATGGATTGTTGAGAGCTAGTGTGTCCTCCCTCAATTGCACCACGGCAACACCAAAGGGACCGATGTGGTTGTACCTGCGGATCGTGTAGTCCATGACTTTCTTCATCTCAGGGTCTTCGCAGACATCCCGGCACCGTCCCAAGTGGGATATCACGGTGTTGAGCTTGGACTGCTCCGAACTGCCTCCGAAAGGGAGAAGTGCTGTCAGCCATGGCGCGAGTACTAAGCCAATGAGTGCAACTTGTAAGCACCATCCAATTCGTATATCACTGATGCGTCCGACCTTCATACGAATGCCTCTAGCTTCTCGACCGTGATCTCAGTATGTCCATTGTCTGGTACATACACACTCCGAGAAGTGACGCCAAGGGAGGGTCCAACCTCTGGAACTCCACACCTCGTGATTTCTTTGGCCATCCGATCGTGCCAGTTCTTACGACTTGTCTCTCGCTCGGTCTGACTGGGACTCAACGTTTGCAAGTCGGTAAGATACTCAAGGGTAACAGCCTCCAGGACAAGCGAAGTGGTTGGTGGCTCAACGAAATACCAAACATAATTGGTTGCGTGTGGTCGATTGAAGGTTAGCTTGTAGGCAAACGCTTTCTTCATGTCAGTCTCCTAGTCGCATGACGACCAATCTGTTGAATATCCATTACCAAGTTCAATCTTTTGAATCACTTTGCATGGTCCAAATGACACATCCGCGTGCTTCCATGCATCTCCATCCCACATGACAACAAATTTATGGCGTGTAATAAGAGTAACAACGTTCGCGGCCCCAACTCTAACCTTCTCTTCTATCTGATGGGAGTGATGAATCTTACCATCCTGCGCCAACGTCCCTGACCCGCAAATTTCCCCACAATACGGGCATGGTTGTGTCTTTGGGATGGGAAATGGGTTCATAGCAGACTCCAAATGAGGATGGACCAAAATGTAATCTCGATGAGAATGATTGTCACAAAGACTCCGCAGCTTGGGTGACGGCTGCATGTGAATCCCGAGTGATTTTGATGGAGCCGACAGTAACGCCTACGAAGGTGCAAACGACGGTCATGTTTGTGTCAGGTTCCCAAAACTCCTCGACCAACTTTTGCAGATTGGCAAAGCGATGTGCGACCATACGCCTTCCTCCTCCATCCGCCGAGTTGATGCCAGCCTTTTTGTTCAAGTAGACATCTTGAAGTGCTTCAATAACTTCCACCTTTGTTGGACGGCCGATGAAATACTGTTTCCAAGTCTCACCTGTTTGGATAGTGATGATGACGCGATACACCGAGAGTTCACGCATTATCTTGTGCTCCTTTCCGAGCAAGGTAATCGACCGAAAGACTCTTTAGAATCATTCGGTCGAGCGTAATAGTAGACCAAAGTTCAACCACTGGCGTGATGACAATACCTTCACGACCTTTGAACTTGGATCGGATGTGTTCGGGACGGTTGATGGCAGACTTACCATTGACGTACGCTGAGATCAAGTACTTGTGAAAGGGACCCTCGTAAATGATTGGTACGCGAGGAACCTGCCATAAGTCACAGGCATTCTGCAACTCGTGCCACGAGAGATACTCCCCGTTAACTCTGATGTCGAAGATTCGGTAGCTGACCTTCTCCAGCCCGTAATCCATATCTTGGATGCCGGGGCCGAAGATCTCTCCGTAGACCACAACAGGATACTGTTCGTCACAGAGAGCATTGATCATTCTCAGAACGTTCCCAGATTCCAAAGGCTCCCAGTACGGGGAAGGTTGCTGCCAACAGAACCCACTGCTGGCAGCCATGTACTGCCACTCACCGTCGATCTGAACGACACCAACTCGCGAATTGGTCCCGTGGAGCTTCTCAGTGATGCGAACCTGGATACCTTCCGGTATCAGATTGGGAAACTGCCAGTAGTTGAGAATATCCGTATATATAGGAAAGTCATCGTGTGGCTGAGCCTGGTCACCCGAGAGCGGTGGCGGGACATATTTGCAGCCTTCATAGACTTCAGTCAAGTCAGCCCCGATGTCCCAATCAACCTTTAATGGACTGATAAAACCGTAGCTGGGCTCACCACGGAGACGGGCGGCAGACACACGACATCGGATATTCTTGTCACCCCACCAGGCGTGCTTAAGATACTTCGTGACTCCAAGCAAGCTAGCACTGTCGGGAGAGATCAGCATGTTAGGTGGAAAGTAGACGACCTTCTCCCCTACCTGATACTCTCCAATGGGTTCCACACACTGTGTGCCGAGGATCTTAACAATCTCTAGTCTGTCAGCGTGTGGATGCGACTCAATGGCATCGACTTGTTGGACTGTGATTTTGATGTCGCTCATACTGTCTCCGATGGTGTCTCCGATGGTGGGCCAAGAATATCATTCACGAGAATCGTCTGGGGGTTTCGACCCTCGTCCACGGCTGTTTGCATCTCCTTGACCTTCTCAATGCAACATTGCTTCAGTTTCTTCCCGCTACCACAGGGACACTTGCCATTGCGCTTGATTTTGTAACCTCGCAGCTTCATTTGAGTATCCCTGAGTTGATAAGGTAAAAGAGTACCGAAGCCACAGTCGACAAGCCCGCAATGGCACCAACATACCAAGCCGTAACGTACGCAGGTTGGTTTGTGTCAGTATAATGGGAGGACTCGAAGAACCCCATTGTAAGTCCAGTGAGATACCCGAACATCGTATTGTTTAAGAATATCCAAGGATTCATTCGTTAAGCTCCAGTTGCTCTCCATGCTTGAAGCCGAATTTGAAGCCACAGGCTTCGCATGTGCAGCAATACCAAACAACGAATTCACCACCCACATTTGTATAGAGTTCCCAGCGTTCCTGTAATGTGTCTGGCGCTTTGTGCAGGTCAGGAGGTTCCCCAAGCTCGGATTTGAGTTTTTCATACTCTTCTTGAGTCACCTGCCCGTAGGCTTCTTCAAGATGCTTCGTGCCTGTCTCGTACTTCTCGATTGCCCGTGTGGCACAGCGTGGACAGACCCTGTAGTTGTTGGCACTCATGCTGGCCTTTCACTTGAATCAACGATGAAATGGGTGATGTTAACACACTCAAATAACTCATTTGCAAACCACCAGCCGCCATCCTCATCAACAACAAACTGTCTGATCCCATTCCCCACATAAGCGGCGAGGTGCGGAAATTCCTCACTGTCTTCGCGATGGTAAGGAAACGTCTCCAGGTCATTAGTCACGGTGACCACTCTGAGTTTGATCATTCCACACCTCGCTTCCGCCAGTAGCGGGCATCCTTGGGTATGCCATCGTCGGACAATTCACGGTACTTGAAGGTAACCTGTTGACCCACCTTGAAGTGCTTGCCTTGGAACCAACTTGGCATATCAACGCCTGGATACTCCGAGGCATGAATATACATGTCGTCACGCAGGAACAAACGCTCTTCGTCAGTCAACCCGGACAGTTCTAGACGCTTGCCATCAAAGTCCAGAATCAAAGCGCCAATCTTGCCAAGATGCTTGGAGCCCTTGTCGGTCTTGCGGCCCGAGGTGAAGCCGGTGATCGTGCCTTCTTCATCATCAAAAGGCTTGTATTTAAAGAGAGCGTTTACACGCTTCGGCGTCCAGACAGCATCCGAATCCCGGATGACGACGCCTTCGCCGCCATTGTCTAGTACGTCAATGAGGAAATCCTCCACGGCCTCGTGTGCCTCTTGTTCATTGCAGGGGAGACGGGTCTGTGTGAGCGTGAACGAATAGTCACTGTGGGGGTAGTATTCAAGATGCTCCAGTTCGTCGCGAAAGGTCCATCCGGGGCTAGTCGTGAGGAGATTTGTACCAATGCTGACAATCCATTCACGGATACGTTCCAAATTGATCGTGCAGTGGAAATTGGAATTCTTGATCTCACCACTCATAAAGATCCGGTCGATCGAAGGGCTTCCGTAGATGGCATACTGGATCTGGTCGAAGCGTGGGTCGGGTTTGTCACCCGCGACTATCGATCGGCAGAGTTGAAACTTGCCTCTCCCAGCCCAGAGCTCGCCGTCTAAGAAGGTCGGAGGCAACTGGTCCAGGAACCAGTCGGGTGCGATGATCGGGTTCCCATAGCGGCTCCAAAGCCCTGTGGCGACCGGTTTGATCTTCTTCTTTAGGTCGCCCGTCTTTGGGTCAGTGATGCTGGCCCAGGGGACATCAACCGTGGAGAGCCCTCGGCTCACACCACCATCCCAGAAGCATCGGCTACCATCCAGCTTTTCACTGATGAGGTATCCAGAGACCTTGTTTTTGTCAACCTTGTAGGGTTTCGCAAGTTGAAGAAATTCACGTCTGGCCATAGCATCCTCTGGGTTGGATTGGAATCCTCTACTGTATTCTACAGCCAACCAGCGTTTTGTTGACAGGATTTCCTAGGAATCCCGGGTGGTTGAATATCCGGTCCAAATACATACGAGGATTATGCTGATTGAGAGGATTCCAAGGGCGAGGTACAAGTAAACCCTGCCCACCAGCTTTGACCATGGCCTGGATGTTACCATAGCTGTCATCGATCAGCAGAGTATCCTCATGGCAACCGAAGTCTTTCCGGGGGGTGATTTCGTATTGATTATGCATCCACACTGGTAGATTGTGCTGAATCCATTCCAGCTTGCCAGCCAAACAATCCGGGTCCCGGGTGGGCTTGGTTGATAGTTGTACATTTTCTTTGCCGACAAGCTCCACGCAACGGTCCAGAATCCAGGGATACTCCGGGGACAGTGGAGCCTTCGCCCAGGCTTCCCTGGGGATTGAAGACCAGAATTCCTCAGGTGTCCAATCATTTCGATCGTGAAGGAGATTGCAAGCACCAGTGATATCATAGCCAACTTCAACTGGATACTGGCTGTTGTCCAGGGGATTCACCGGGCAACCCACCCATCTAAGCAACCACATTGTCATTTGATTGCACACGTCATCTAAATCAAGCAGAATTCTCTGGATCATTGGTATGTTTCCTTACAGAATCGTTTGTACACACGATTCTTCACGTGCGTGACGTACGAACGATCACAGTTGAGTTCCTCAGCAATCTCCCTATCAATGTAACCTTTATGGCGGCGATCCACAATGAAACGTTCGTCCGCACTCTGGCAAACATCCATGATGTCTTTGAGTAAATAAATCTCCTGGAAAGGGTCACAGGAGATAACTTCAAAATCGAACGTGTCGAGATTTACTTTTCTCGTCGGAGTGTCTTGACCCCTCGGGGTGTGACTAGTACGAAATTTTTCGGAGATAGGGTCCGAAGAATCCCGCTCATAGAGTTGCTGTACTGCCCTGTAAACTGAAACGTAGATGTACATGATGACATTGAAATTTATCGTATTAACTGGGCTAGTAAAAGAGTCCAATCCATGTTGAAATCTCTCTTCATCACGGGGCAGGTACTTCACCAGTGTTCGAACGGCTCTGGTCAACACGAACAAACCTTCCGAAAACATGTCATCCGCCAGATATGTGGAACTGCGGTATCGTTGCATGAAACGATTAACCACGGTTGCCACTAGACGTGTGTTGCTCGAAATGAACTCTTGAACAGCTTCCTCCGAACCTTCTATGGCTCGTTTGAAACATTCACGATTCTGCACGGGATCAATTTGACCCTCTTGCCTATTAAGTAGCGATCGAATATTACCATAGAAATTCAAATTCCGTTCTCCGTAAAGATCCATAGTTTGCGTCCATAGAATCCACGGTCTTCGCAAGCATCTTTTGAGTACTCGTATATCTCACCATCTGGGTCCCAGATCTGACCATAGTGATAGTAGACAGCGTGGTTACAGCGTTTTCCAATACCCTCCATCACACCACGAGTCGCTCGGACACCCGTGATAAAGCGAGCTTCATTGCCGCGTTGGAAAAGAACACTGTGTTCTGTGCCGAGTTGACCACGGAAGGAGGGTTCGCACCGAAGCATCGGATACATTTCGATAGGTGTGCAGGCGAAACCATACAGCCAAGCGGCTCGAATCAATTCTTGTGAGTGGAAGCCCCGGCGGCACATTGGATCCGGCAGATGAGTGAAGATCTTTTCGCTGCCATCATGACCAATTTCTTCAATCAGTTGTTTGACAGGGATATCAATAGCCATGGCGAACGCCGTGACCACACATCCCCATGGAAAGGGCTTATTCTGAAGCATTTACAATGTCCCCATAAAAGTCGTCAAGTGAATCGAGCATTCGATCAATGTCGTCTTGCGTTGGAAGCGCCCAGGAATCTTTCCAGTAGTCTTTCCAGTTTGGGGGGGCGAAAAGCTTGTCATACTCTCTCTGAGTGGCGTCCGTCAGAATCCAGATCCCAACACCCATGCTATCCCAGTACGGCCATTTGAGTTTCTGAGCCTTGGTGAAACTGTACCGTTTGGGATTCTTCACATCGACCCACCTAGACCCGATGCCTAGCTTGAAGAGCCACAGGTCAGGGATGCCTTGCTGGAAGGCATTACCGTGCATGACTTCGACAACCCATTCACGAGTCTTCAGGTACTCGACCAGACGTTTCTGGATCTTGTACTCCGGACCGCGCTTTGGTCTTCTGATCTTAGCCAACAAATGATCCAGTGCCAGTCAACTCCCCATTTTGTGCAAAAGAGAAATCCCGGTTGAACGACATTGGCTCCCCAATATGTTCAATGTGGAGTATGCCCCCATGTTCGCCAGGAATGATCTTCAATTTGAGACCACTGACTTTATCCTCAAGCTCAAACGTGTCGCTAATGTACATTACTCAACTCCTTAGTGTCAATGAACAAACAGAAACAAACAGAAACAAACAGAAACAGACTTAGCAATCCTTAAACTGACCGTTGATCCAGACCGTATCCCAATAGTCATAGTCCTTGAAATGGTCACAACATCGAACACGAACATCCCTCGCACATGATGCCCTTGCCGCCCTGAGTGCTAGGGTTCTCGCGTTGTCTTCAGCTTCATGCTGATTGTGGCACTTGGTATCAGTCTTCTCCCAAACGAACCAGAGAAAATGATGTGGGCTGATGGTTTTGGTGGTCTTATACTTTGGCTTGAATTCCGCCTCTTCTGTCCAGTAGCCGGTGTCATTACAGCGGTATTCAACAGTGTAGTGAAGACTGGAAGTCATATCGATGCTTAGGAATCCTGGCATGGTGTTTGGTATCCGTGGGTGTTAATTTCTTTGCCAAAGTAAGACGTCATCAGATTGATGAGTTTTGAATCGTTGTAATACTCAGACAGGGGCTTGTCCGGCCGATCCACCGAAACGTTCTTCCATGGGATCTCCCTTTGAGGGAATCCAAGTAGTCTCATGGTCTCATCAAAATCAGCTTGAAGGGTCTCGTAGTGCAACCAGTGTTGGCTGTAATCAACCCCAAAGAACAATCCCTGGTCGAGATACTGATTGGATTCCTTTAAGAACAACGGTAACCATTCTTGAAAGGATATCGCCCGGTATCTCTTCTTATGATGGTACCAGGAAACCATCAGATCAAATGGGTCGCGTACAGTGGAAAACACATTCCACCCCGTCAGATCCCATTCCGGCTTGAAACCATGATGATTTATCCGCTGGATGAAGCCAAGTTCTGTGAGGACGTGGCCAGTCGCTGTTGATGCTGTTCGTGGGTGGGCGATGAAGCCTACCTTCTTCTCTTCGTGTACATACATTTAGGCCATCTCCGGAGCACACATCTTGACAGTTACAGATCCACCCTTCTTTTCGGCCCAGTTATCCTGATGTTCGTTCCAGGTTAGACCGAGTAGCGGAACTTGCGGTCGATACGATTCGACCACAGGTCGCACCGCTGCCGTCACTTTCCTCACATAGTCAGGATGCGTCACACACATGATTTCATCATGAACGTTCATAGGGGCAACAACGAGTTCGTAGACGCCCTGTGGCTGGAGATCCCAGATAGCACGCTGGACGTGCTTGCATATCTGACCACCCGGTGACTGAATCTCATGGTTGGCAGCAGCACGCATGTTGGCCTGTTGCAAACCAAAGGCCGCCCCGTATAACGCACTGGCAACTGCTCCACCGGCCGTCTGGACACGATCCCGTCGCCAAACTTTCACAGGATGATTTCGCCAACCCTTCGGAGGAGATTGAGCAAACTCAAACATCGCCCGACAGATTTTGTTCTCCAGTGTGAAGGATCGTCTGAAGCCTAGGAAAGTTTCAATAAAATCATCAGGCTCTTCCCAAACCACCTGAGTCCCAACCCCACCTGGCTGTCGCATCGAGCAGAAAGCATCATAGATTTTCTCGCGAGCTTTCTTAACACCGGGATATGCTTTGTCAAAATTCTCCATGGCTGCCTTGGCAACATCTTCCTTAATACTCAAATTGCGTTGCAGAGTCTCCCAAGTACCACCAAAGAGGAGGGCAAACACGCCTTGCTTACCTTTCGTGTACATGTCGTTCTCAGTGCCGGTCGAGGCGAGGACTTCGGCGTAGGTGTGGCCCGGGAAAATAGCCATACCAAACAGACCATGAATCTTCTGGCGTACTTCACAGTTGTCATCGCACTCGGCGCACTTACCAGACTTCCTACAATCCTTGCAACCTTTGCCTTCGCAGTGATGACACACCTTCGTCTGATCACAGAACGGGCAGGCAATCTTATTGATCAAGGCAGCACGGAGGGCCGGATCATTGTAGACCGCATCAGCCAGCGTCACCTCAAATGAATCGAAGTCACCACCACAAAGAGTGAAGCCATCCCAGGCTAGAGGGAAACAACGCCTTACCTCTTTGGTGGATTTGATACCCTGAGCGTTGAGACCATCGGTGCCGGACATCCGGCTGGACTTGGTACCAACTACAACGAAGGATGCGTGGAACCGGCCAGCGAGAAGAAGCTTATTGTAATCCTGTACTTCCTTGGCCGCAATCTTGATATCGAGGATTTCTTTCGCCCGGTAGGCCGCCGGATGATTGCCCATGTCTTCGCCGCATGGCGAAACACTGGCTTTCAAAACACCATCGTCACAACGGACACAGCCTTCACCTTCACACTTGGTGCATTCCTCGTCCTCGGTGACTTCCATCTCACGGATCGAAACGAGGTTTGCTTTCTTGGTGGACCATCCGCCATTTGTCTTATTGACCTCCTTGCTCTCGATGGCCAGTACTTCGGTCTCATCCAACATCTCCTCCATGTACTCCCGCACTCTGATGGGCGTATTGGTGTTGATTGGAGAGTCGTCGACCTTTGCCTGAGCTTTCGTTCTCAGTTCACGCATACCCTCCTTGTCAATCTTAAAGCCTCTCCATCTCACCACGGGGACCATGGCGGATAGAATCGAATCATCGTCGCCTATTGCTGGAAACTTGAAGTGCCCATCCAAGGCACGTGTATACACAATGTCATCATTGGCATAGTCACGGGCTGGCTTGTTGTATGCCCAATGATCAATGAACTTCTGGATGCAAGCTGGCCAGGCTTTACCTATCAACTTGGGTTCGCCTTTTTTGTCCGTGCTCCAAACTTCCCAATTCTTCTCAACTGAAGATATGGCATTAGCGAACGGTGCGTATCCCAATTCCAACGGGTACCAATCCTTTGGAGGTTCCACATCCTTGTAATGGTACTTGGGCTCGAATCCCATGGCGTACTCAGCAAGAAACTTTAGGCCACCCGCCGGACTGAATCGAAGGACAACATCCTTGAAGTCCACGTCGAACTCCCCATCCGTCTCACGGTCGAATACCGACCAACGTGCTGCCTCTGGATCAGCTTTGCGAGCAAAGTAAATCCCGTCTATCTCAACACGCTCCTCAAGCTCCTCTGCGAGCGCATAAGCCAACGCAGTTGGGACCTTCCGGATGCGAACATCCGAACGTGCCATCAAGCTTTGGTACTCTCCCTTACGGGAGTGGAGCATGAGATCGAGAGCGCTTGCGAACTTGATGGCTGGCCCGTCGCGGCCATACATCTCCATTGCTGCGATCTCGTCTATGTGTTGCTCAGGAATCCAGTTAAGTGGACACAATCGAAAGATCGTGTACAGCTTAGCCAGTTGGAAGACATCGAAAGATAGGTTGAAGCCTACGATGCAGTAGTCTAGCCAACTCTCAATGAGTCTGAGAGTACGGCTGATGGGCTCCTTCCAGATGTCATAGAGGGTGATAGGTCCGTCCTCAATTGCATACTGCAAGAGAACGGGCATCGAGTGAAAGCCAACGGTCTCCGAATCCAAATAAAGCTTCTGCATCATGAATCTTTCAAGGAGTCAATGGAATCAAGTCGTTGATGAAGTTTATCCCTTGCCTCAGCGATGGTCTTACCGCCTTCAATGAGACACTCACGATACACCTTCTTGCCATCAATGCTAACCCAGCTTTAGGTGCCATCTGATCGTTTTGGTAAATCCCGATATGCTTGTGCGTAGTACCCACCATAGTTTGGGTTGAACCCGAGCGACCAAGACCATCCGCGCTTTTCGTATTCATACCATTTCATGACTAAATGCGCTTACCACCATGACGGTATTCACGTTGCCTGTTCTTTTGCATTTTTTGGTGTACAACATCGTCGATATCAATGCCGAGGCCACGCATGAAGCCCAACGTACGAATCAAAACATCAGCCAATTCTTCTGCAAAATTGTCTCGGTCGTCAATTCGAAAAGCCTCTAACGCTTCTGACACTTCACTGTGTATCAAAGCCAAACCCGCAGGGACTTTGTTTTCATTATACCAATCTTCTTCCAACGTGATGTTAAAGCCCTTCTGATGGCTGGTTTCACGGATCAAAGCAGCTAGATTGTTCAAACTCATTAATCATCTCCAAAAAAGAGCCGCCAGAGAGATTCGAACTCCCGACCATTGGTTTACAAAACCAGCGCTACTACCAACTGAGCTATGGCGGCTTGACTAAGGCCCGACTCCACAACACACCCGTTTCAGGCGTATCCGACGCACAAACATTCCCTATCTGTGAATCAACGCCCACCTTAGTCAAAGCGAAGGAGAGATTGGGCTCATCGTATGGGTTCGCCTAGGTCGCCAACCTCGGCTCTACCTCTTGGCTAACCCCGGTCCAGCCATACGGTTACGGGTTTGAGCGGCCATGGCCGCATACCCAACATCCTTCGCTAAAACACATCGTACCCCCATCCATCTCCCTTCACTGTTGCCCCATTGACTTTCTTACTAAACAGGACCGTTCCATCCATCACCATACGAATGCAATCACCCCAAACAATAGGAGTGTCAATGGTCACGTGAGGTAGTCCCGTGAATCTTTTGTCATTGGTATTGACACTTACGACGGATAACCCTGGAGCGGGTACAGTGAGTTCGTAGATGGCATCCTCAGTCTCGATGAAGACGATTGTCCCTTCTTTAAGACTGGCAATCTGGATCGAAGCCGAATGGATCTGGTCCGCCGCTGTCGAATTGATATTCAGGAGCTTGCTCATGGATGTCGTCCTTAATGTCCTGATTGGTAATATAACCTGCTGTCCATGCTAGAAGTCGAAGTGGTAGACCTTCAATTTCAGCATTCATCAACAGGGTTACCATTTGGCTGATTTGTGCTTTTGATTTTCTCGGTCGAATCCTACGTCGAAGTTTGGCAGGTAGACGAGATGTCTTACCTCTTGCGCGCTTGGACTTAATGATCTCTTCTGCTGCCTTGACCCTGTCTTTTCCAGGCAGCTTACAGAGAGCCTCGATGTTCATTGCTGAGAGAAGCCCTGCCGCCGCCTTTTTCTGAATTGCTTCTGGTAACTTCAGCAAACGAAGTCGAACGTGGATCCAATGGGTCGTTTTCTTCAACTCCTTTGATGCAATCCGCAATGATACGCCATCTGGGTAGAGATGCTGGATTGCCTGAGCCTCCTCAAGCATGTTCAGATCTTTACGTTCCAGATTCTCCGTGATGTTCAGGATGCGAGCTTGGTGCTCAGTGAAATCATATCGAATGGTTGCTGGAACTGTGTTCCATTTTAGGTGGATCGTGACCGCTTTGAATCGGCGATGACCAGCGAGTAGTCGATAATGCTTACCATCGCGTCCCCACGTTTGAACAACTAGCGGGAACTGAAGACTGTTTTCCTGAATGGACTCGGCCAAATCTGCAACTGACTGGGGGGTAAATGCACCCCGGCAATTGAAGGAGGAATCGTAGTAAATATCCCCGACTGGAATCGCGAAAGTGTCATACTGTTCGAGTCGCTTCATGTCCACATGTATGGGAGTATAGCTATCATTCGATGAAGACGTTCTTCACGATCCTTGTGCATCGTGCGTTCTAGTTTGTTGATGGCACGCACACAATGACGCCAAAGTTCTCCGTCCTCTGTTTCCCGAAACTGAGGATCCCAGTAGGATAGATGTGGCTTGCCTTCCACCTTGGTCCAATCGGTCTTTGGCTCATGCTTGTGTGCTTCGGCCCAAAGGATGTCACTAACTTCCCCCCACTCGCCGTTCCAGACATCATTCCACCAGGCGACGAGATCCTTCATCTCGTCAAGGACGAACTTCTCCTCACCATTGACAGTGATCTTGTGACCCTCTTCGCCATACCACTCGACGTACCCAGGCGAGCATTCATCCCCAATGAACTGATCGAGGATCTCGAACATCATGTGGGGCAACAGTTCACACCGGTCACACCAAGTGTGGGGCAGATAACGCGGCTTCACCGTTGTGTACCGATGCCACCAGAAACACTTCAACCTGTACCAGATCTGGCCCGGCCTCCAATCATACGGAAGAACCTTCCAATAGTTGTATCTGATTTTGTCAATCGTGGAGTCCATCGTACTTCTCTTGAAGTGTGATTCCGTGGGCTACGTTTCTAGCCAGGGCGTCGAGATCAATGAAGTCGTAGTCGGGATCAGGAGTTTCAAATCGAGACACAAACACCATTTGATGATTACCCTTCTTAGGAACATTCCATGCTTGGATGGCAGGACATTCGTCAAAAGACCTCCTAATCAATTCGTGCAAACTCTGGCAACTTGTATAGAAGTACTCCTCAAAACCTGAGATGGCATAGGCCATTTCTTCAATTGCCAAACCCAGATCGGTTGGGACAAGATATGGTGTCTGACGAACGGCACATTGTGCCAATTGGCCCAACACTGCGTTCCTGGAAGTCGGAAATCTCGCATCATCCCAAATTTCCGGCATCTTTTGAATCATCTTTTTCATCACTGGTTTCTCCATGACTACAACAGTTCCGCACTCCGGACAAATTGGATGGGCAGTTACACAATGACAATTTTCACACTCAAGCAGTAAATTAGCCATACGATTTCTCCTTATAAAGGGATTCCACCTGACGTCCCAACTTGGGTAGGGTTATTACCTGTTACCCGTGACATCTTGTTCATGAGAGTCCAACACCGCTGCAACGTCATCTTCGCTGATTACAGTCAAACGGGCTCCGACCCCGCTCTCTTAGCTGTAGCGGCAGGACTTGAACCTGCAACCTCCTGATTAACAGTCAGGCGTTCTACCAATTGAACTACACCACAGGGATCTCAACGGGACTCGCACCCGCAACTCTCTGGTGATCAACCCCACTCACCAAAATTGTCCATTTCAACTTGAATTGCTTCATCGATTTTCACCACGGAAAGATGGCCAACAAGCTTGCCATCAATGGTGAATTCCTTCACCTCCCCTAAGGGAGGCATACCTTGATGCTTTAGCAAGAACCAACACTGTTGATACATCAAGCATTCAGTCGGAGGTAGACCACTTCTTGGGGATACCGAGTACTGCATCTTGATTATTGTGCTCGACAAGAAAGTAGTTATCTTCAACTGATTCGGTAATCCGACCATCAGAAACTTCAAGGCAACAGGGCTAATGTACTTCCCCAATGAGAAAGTGATTTCATAGATTGGTTGTGTTGAAATTCGAGCAGTCATGATACCCTTGGCCAAAACTTGTACCGGATGATCCAACACAAACAAATGAAGTTGACGAGGTAGTTGGTCAGCATCCAATCAACCCAACCAAACTCCGTCAACACCGCGATGGTGTAACACACCACTCCCCCAAACCAGAGGAGAAGAAAGAGTGGCGACAACCCGTCAGCGTTCCCATGACGAATACAGTTGAGAACTTGAGGAATTGCGCAAACTGCAAAACAGATTGAACCCATCCATCCGATCATGGTGAAAAGACCAACTTCTGCATACCAGCTAGGGGGCGCTCTGTCGCCGCCAAGGCACCCGAACTACCACTACCTTCACTTGGACGGAGACCAGCCGACCACAATCGATCCATCAATGCTTGTGCTTCCAAGTCGCTAAGACTCATTGCCGTGGGAGCCATCTCTCCCTCGAACCTCTGCTCCAACGTCATGTTAGTGACCCAGGCCCCATTATGCTTGATAACAAGGTCAGTCCGGTTTGCTTCCGGTATCCGTCGTACAAAGATCTCCGGGCTGCGCTCCATTTTTCAGGGTCTCCAAAAAGGCTCGTCCACTACGTGACTTCAAATGGGGTGTTACCTTCTTGTCCTCTTCAGGACGTGGTTCTGGTTCCCCATACAGTTTCTCAAACAGGTTATCCTGTCCCATGACTATTCTCCTGGGATTTGTGACCAATGATTGACTTCATTTAATTGTCATCAGCATCCTGACGTTTCTTCGCTTCGTAGTAATTTCGACAATTAGCGCATACAACTTTTCGACAGCCGCCAATTGCCCAAGGATTTTCTGTGAAACGTATCTTGCAATAAGGGCACTGATCCAATGTGTCTTGTGACATCAGTCAACCTCAATTTCATACCTCTGAGGGCCGATGATTTCCCGTTCGGCATCCTTAAGTCGTACATCTAATCTCCAGGTGATCCCATACTTAGGATTGCAGCCATGAAGCCATTGGAATGGCTCTGAGTAAGCACTGAGCGCGTTGTAGGCGAACGCATCGGTGCCAAGCCAGGGGCCATTCATAATTTGTTCAGTGTCGAGTGAACCTACCATTCCCTTTTGATGGAAGTGACCAACAGCATAGTACCTGATCCTTGGGCCGTCCATCAGAGGAGCCAACGCTTGGAGCCTACTCTGACGACGTTGCAAGCCATACCAGGGGATGCCTAGGGACGATCGAATGTCATCGCCATGTGCTATGTTGAAGCCGACACCGTTAATATCTAGATTGATAGAGAAGCAATCCGGTATCAGAAAACTGACATTCTCGATGTCCGCACAATATGTCTCTGCCAATTTGGCTAGCAAGTAGTCCCAATTGTCGTGTGCGCCATGGTAGTTCTTTTTCGTGGAACGTCGACCGTGATTACCGGGCACGTAGACAACGTTCACTTGCTCGAAGTACGGAGCCAGATCGCGGTACATCACAGCATGGAGTTTGCCAATCGCGAGGCAGTTCTTCATCATCCTGTGGTAGTAGGACCGCTCAGCGGCACCGTGGATTTCTCCACTGGTGAAGTCGCCATAGGCCAATACGTTCAGCACAGGGAAGTAGTGACTCGATTCCAGAGTTTGTTGGGTCCACTGAATAGTTGAATCAACCAACCGTTCAGCACGGCAACAACTGATAGGGAAGTCATAGGTCTCAAGCCCACCACATTCTTCAGGGGTGACAACCTGATCGTGATGCCCATCACTAAGATGGAGAACAGCGTGTTCTTCGATCCGACCTTTCTTACTGGGCTTCTGACGGGCAGTCGGAAGAGGTTCGATCGGAATGATTCGATCCTCAAGGACGGAGCCCATGGCCTTGAACAGCCCTTCAATCTTGGCACCGGCTTTGACCTTACGGCGTTCACGGTTTCTTTCGTCTGTGAGGTGATGAACCTCGGCTTCCAATTCCAAGACACGTCGATCAGTTGGATCGTGGTCTGGTATGGGCTTGTGCTGGCCAGCAGCACGCTTTGGGGCAGGCTTGTCGCCAGGCCATGGGACATCCTTGTGAGTTCGATCGGTTGCAATGTCACTGACAAGCGATCGGCTTATGTCATATTTCTCCGCAATGTCGGTTTGCTTCATCCGAGCTTTGATGTCGAATTTGATTAAAGCGGCTGTCTCTTTCGTGATCTTCTTTCGTGGCATGGTATGTCCTTAAATGTGTGAAAGACAGCCCGCAGGGCTGCCTGCGGGCTGTAGAAGAATCACGAATCAACGACCGTCGTCAAGCGGTATCTCTTTCAGATCCGCCTTATTTGGCATAGGAACGGTGGCGTCCATCGCCCACTCCAAATTCATCGACTTCGCCCAATCACGCATTCGGCGGACGGGGACATACCATGCGAAGCCTTGATCAATCCCGGCCGTTAGCATACCGATGTATTGACCCGTCTCTTGACTGAACACCCCACCACCGGAGGAGCCAGGAAAGGCAACGGCGGATGTCTGATCGTAGACAGCTTCGAAGTACATTGATTCGAGAGCCAACAGACGGCCAACCTGGGACGTAACACCAGTGGTGAACGAACACGATCCAATGTCGCCTAGAAAGCTGCCCATGTGGATCAGTTCAGTACCAATGCCGGGAATCTCTTCGCCGGGATAAAACGTCGTTGTCTCTTGGGTATAATTGCGGAGGCGAACTCCGAGCAAACCTTGATCATCACCGGTCTCACAGTTGCTGTAACATATCACTCGACAATCAAGATAGCGCTGCTCAACCTTTCGACCGTCTTGGATCGTCTCCTGGTAGATCTGGCAATCTTTGAAGCCAACAACAATCCGCTTCAAGCCGGTCTTCTTGTCAATGACTGATCGTTCGAAACGAAGATCTTCAATGACGTGACCGGCAGTCCAGACAAAGGACTTAAAGACACCAGGCTCCACTTCTCGTGTGAACAATGTGCCGGACCCGCGACCTTGACCATCAACGCTGACAGTGACACTGACGTTCTGAAGATTGTCAATGACATCCTGGTTGGTGACAGGTGCGGCGCTCGCGGCTGGCGCAAGCAGCAAAATTGCGCAAAACAAAAGCTGTCTCATAGCGATTCTCCGAGTGTTATGACTAGTTGTTGAAATTGATTCCATCTCCGATAGTCTCATTGAGATCAATCTCAATGTCGATCGAAGATTCATGGAGGTCAGGAAAATGTTCCATCAAGCCCTCAAACACAATGTCCTTAATTACCTCGCTGTCCCGACCCTCACAGTACGCTTCCATAATGATGATACCATCATTGTACCAAAACGAGTTGAGTTCCTCCCCGTAGGATCTTAGACTATAATCGATGGCTTCTAGGAATTCCTTCCCAGGTTCGACCAAATGAGTCATCCAATCCATATCAATTGAAATATAAAGGCGTGTTAGAATCATGATTCGATGACCTCCATTTCTTCACCCGAAGCCTCCCAATTGATGTCTTTAATCAATTCACCAAGTGTCAGAAGTTCGAGTTTCCTGTTTTCTCGAATGATTTTGAGGACACGTTCATCCGTAGGCAGATGCATCAAATCGATAACGACACATCCCAGATTTTCATCCATGCCCTTACGATGAATTCGATCCTCACTCTGAACGCGGTATTCAGGTTTGAACGAATTCGACCAGTAGACGGCCATCCGAGACTCCACCAGTGTGAGCGACATTCCGCCAGATTCTGGGTGGGCAACAAAAGCAACTTCGGAGTTGTTTTCTAAGTCGGCCCAAAAATCCAGAGCTTCAACATCCGTGAGAATATTCCCATCCATGTCCGTGACTTGGTAACCTCGACCGTCACATCGAACAACTGCCCAACCTTCCTTGTGACAGATCCTCACACAACGATCAACAGAGCCGGTGAATCCTGCAAACACAACAATTCGTCCGGTTTCCTCGCATTCTTCGAGCAGCCCTCGGAGAGCTTTTTCTTTTGGGCATGCGATCTCACGGGAGATGCGTTTGATCTTCTTCATCTCTCCCTTGCCCTTACACTTCGGACAAGAAACTCTTCGCTTCTCCAGTTGTACAGCACGGTCATCAGTGAGCATACTGATGTCTTGATAGACCTTGAACTTGTCGTTTGGATCAAACCATTCGTCCACTTCACCACAAGCATTTTTGCAGTGATTGCACTTCCGTGTTCCATCTGCCACATTCCTGTATTGGAAGCCATCGGACAATTCCCTCAGCAGGGTTCCGCCAATCATAGCATTCGGAGCCGACTCAGCTATCACCTTTGCAACACGAAGGAGAGAAGCCGATGGTTTGCAAATGACCTTTCGGTATCGCTTCTCGGGCAAAGTCAGGCAGTCCTTCTTATGCTTGACAACTACAAGGCCTTTGAGCCTCTCGAACATGTAGGCGACTTCATTCTTTGATTCCTCGAACTTGTGGTACCCTTCATTATCATACGGATCGAGTTCATGGACACCGTCTTCCTGAAAGAGGCCACACACATCGCACTTCCGTGTGTCATCCTTCCAACCGGTGGTCTTCCAGAACGTGCCAGAATCAAACGTCTGCTGTTCCTGGAACGCTAGACGAGATTTCAAAGCTTTAACGCTACCTTCCCGTAGGAAGCCGGGCCAGGCGATTTCGCACTGACTCCACCAGTCGGTAGGCTTCTTGGGCGACGGGGTCCCCGACATAAGGATCACGTAACCTTCCCAGCCATACTTATCACGGATCATGTCCGCCAGTTTTTGACAACCCTTTGATCGTTGGCTAGTATCCGTTTTACATCGAGATGATTCATCACAGACTACGCCTTGCGGAAGTGGGTTCCCGGGCACCCAATCGTCCATAATACGAACGAGTCGCTCGTAGGTCATGTATTCAACTGTTGCAGTCGTTTCATCGAAACTCCACTTACGGAATTCACGTTGAATGTTCGGCAAGGATGTTTTTGGACCAACCCAGTACCAAAGTTTGGTATCTGATCGTTCGATCACTTCTTGAGCCGACAAAGTTTTGCCGACCCCCATCTCGGCACCCCAAATCTGATAATGATACATCAGACCGTGGTCAGTCATATCACACTGATGTGGCATCAATGGGCGTTCGTACTCATGATGTTCCAGCGGACGATCGAACCACTTGTAGACATCCTCACCCATCAAGAAATTGAGTTGGAATTGATTGCGGAAGCAGTCTTCTACGGACCAAATCTTTCGAGGATTCTCATCCTCGAAGCCGTGCCACTTGGAGCCCTTCATAGCTTTCAATTCATCCTTTAGCTCGAAGGGACTCTTCAAAAAGAAAATGCGCCCGTCTACAATTTCGATCGTTGATGAGGCACGTAGAAGTGTACCTTTGTTTGTTCGAAATTGAAGTTTAATAGTTTTTATGCTCACCGCAAATCCTCCAAGAGGAGTGTTTTATCCGTTGATTGTTTGTGTGCGCAGTCGTTCCAGACTTTCAAGTTGTTTGACTCGAAGATCCCAAGAATCTTGTTGAAGAGTATACGCACAGTCTGTTCAACTTCAGCTTGGCAACCGGAGATGACGGCATCACGCCATTGGGCAAGGGTACCGGTGACGACTGCTGCTTGGATACCACGGGCTATTGTATCAGCGGCAACAAAAGGCATGCCTGCGCAATATTCCAGAACGTCCAGTAGATCGCGTTCGCTGGCTGCTAACAGGACAGAGAATGATACGTGTGTGAGTAGATGAGGTGGTAAGCCGACCGGCGATTGGTCGTCTTTTAATGCTGCAAGACAACTCAGAAAACGTTCCGAGTCATTAAGTTGTCTATGGCTGGCATCAGCGGACTTGGCTGGACTGAAGCCAAACATCTTGTGGCTCAATCCGAGGAACTTTGTGAAATCAATGTTGGGAGTTTGGATGAGAACGGCATCAGCTTGCATAATACGCCCTATCAGAGGAGTTGCGGTGGCAGGACTCGAACCTGCATAGACCGGGTTATGAGCCCGGTGAGACAACCAATTTCTCCACACCGCAATAGAAAAGCCGACAGCGCAGAAAGGACGGCGCTGTCGGCCTTATCGGATTGTTTACACGCAGTTACTGAGAGAGAAGCGATTGGATCGTCTCAATGATTTGATCCGAATACACCCCACCACTGGCAATCGCAAGAAGAGCAAGGACGATGATGAGCACCCATCTGTTCTTCAAGAGTGCTTTGAGGATTTGCATTTGTACCTCGTTGTTGATAATTGTAAACGTGCCTGTTCACAATACTATACAGGCAGACCTACGTTGATTAACGGAGTTATCGGGCTCGTGCCGAATTTGCCCCGCTCTCGTCGACCTTCTCCACTTCCTGGGCCGGCGGGTTCAGGAAACGCTCCATCTCGCGGATGATCTTTGGTATGGGGATGGGATTGAAAGGTGTGGAACACGGAATCACGACTGGTGCATGCCACTTGAAATCTCGCTTCTCAACCAACTTGTTGTTTAGCGTAAACGGCAATGCACCATGAGGCTCAACGCCATTGAGACCGCGTTTATTGATGTCATCGGCGGTAAGAGCAAGGTATGGATAGACCTTCTTGGCCTCGCTACGTGTGCTTTTACTCCCACAGAACCACTCCAGGAAACGACCGGACGACCGCTCGAAGATGAGAAAGCTGGGGCCATACATGCATTTGCTGTTTGGCTGCATGCTCTTTGCGGCGATCCGCTTGAACTCGTCTGACTCCATATCATAGGACGTGATGATCGCATCCTTGTCATTCAGATCAACGGCCTTTGGCCGGCGAGCAAAGGGGACAACATCAATCGATTTACCAAGATCAACGATCTCTTCCGCACTTTCCGGAATACCCCAATGACCAGGGCCAATCATACTACCAAGTACGTACTTGTCCTTGGAGCAGAGTTGCAGACGTGCGAGGAAGTCGCCGCCCTTTGCCAGTTCATCAAATGCATCGTCGCTGCCGATTTGAGTAGAGGGAAGTTTAGTGAAATCAACGGGAACCAAAGCTTGTTCTTTGGGCATGAAATACCTCTGAGTTAAAAGAAAGGAAAGGATTATTCTGGTTTCTCGGGTTGTGAGTTCTATGCCATTTATTCTCCTTGTTCTTGCTCTTGTGTCCACCGCTTTCGGACTTTCGCCCGTGCGGCAATCTCTTGCCTAACCACACTCTTCTGGTCAAGATGCATCATCCATTGCAAAGCTGCATTCCAACCTTCCACAGGTGTCTTGCAATTAGTGGCAGTTATTATCAATGGTGCTTCTACCAATAACCGTGCCTCCGTCTCAATGTCCTTCAATGATCGTAGGTAAGCTTGTGGTGTAAAATCTTCCGTGAAGAAAGCGTCAAGTTTCCCCTGCCGAACGGCTTCCTTGAATTGTTTGACAACACCAGCGACAATAGGTGTAAACTCTTTAGATGGGAGTAATTTGGCTTGACTGGCATACTCGACCCTCAGTAGGGGTGGTAGTTTACCAAGCATGTAGGCATTGGCAAGAGATATCTCTCCACGATCGACTGCTTTCTGAGATCGGTAATCCAATGTGAGGAGTCCAAGCTGTTTACTTACCCACCCTGGATGTTTGTTGATTAGGCTCGCGAGTTGGGTCAGAGTGATCCCAGGGCGTGCTTTTTGGATCCGCTGTAACTGGCGGGCATACTCAACCGGTTTCGTCTCAGGGCGGATGGCTTGTGCTTGGACCTGTAGTGTTAGGACATCTTCGTTGGTGATGTTGTGTTTGATGATACATGGCACCGTCTCGAAATGCAATTCTTTTGCACATGTGGTTCTCCACATCCCATCAATTATCTCAAAGCACCCAGACTTTTTGGCACTCGGCCGCACCGAGATCGAGTTAAGAAACCCCTTCTCACGGAGCGAGTCCCGCATCTCCAGGTAGTCAACCGAATCCGTGAGGACGGGGCGCAACAGCACATACGGTTCGATGAGCTTTTCAATTGGTATGTTTTGGATTTGGTCATTCATCTCGCCAGTTGTGTTAAACCTATCCCCTAGTATCTTTTACTAGACTCAAATTTGGGCGAGATGTGACGGAAATCCGAAAAATTTCTCAAAAGGGTCGAAATAAGGAATAATCAACCTCCCACTTACCCTATATAGATATTTCATCACTTTGTACTGTAGTTGTTTAAGCTAGTCTCTTTATTACTTACTTCATTACTTGCCGTTTTCAAAACACCTGAAATCATAGTGTTTGCATAAACTTTGAATGGCAATCTTTGAAAAATTTGGTTACTTTTTTGAGAATATCATCACCTTTTCACAGAATTTGAGTCTAGTAAAAGATACTGGGGAACAGGCTCACGCCATGCAGCCCCAAAACTCGTTTACACGTTCTGAAGGAAGGTCTATGTCACATAAGTTCATCAGTCAGGCCATCGTCGATTTTCTCAAGGCCCGACGAGCCGAGCATCCCGGTCAGGATTTGCTCGATCACTACCTGCAATTCGGGACCGCTTTAGAAACACAAATCAATGTTGCCGCTGGGAACGGCGAACCCGTTCATGGGAAGCGAGCCACCTGGACCGATGGTGTCGATCAGTGGTGGAATTGTAGGATACCCAAAAATGCCATGGATGATCCCACGTTCAAGGACTACAAGCTCTCCTGGCCTCTGGAGGAGCATGCCGAGGGCATCGGCTCCACCGGTTGGGATTGGAAGGCCAAGGTCAGCCGGTGGCTGGGATTCGACTTCGATGCAATCACTGGACACGCTGTTGGTGTTGGTATCAAAGACGACCAACTGAGAGAGGTTCAGCGGGCAGCCGAAGCGTTGCCCTATGTCGAGGTGCGGAAGAGCACCGGCGGCAAGGGTATTCACCTCTACGTTTACATAAACGAGATTCCCACCAAGAATCACACCGAGCATGCCGCCCTGGCAAGGTGCATACTGGGAATGATGTCCAGTGAAACTGGTTTCGACTTCGCCTCACAGATTGACTGCTGTGGTGGTGTTATGTGGATCTGGCATCGGAAGCTAACCGAGGAGAATCAAGGATTGGCTCTTCTGAAGCCTGCTGAGAAGATCCTTGCGATTGAAGATCTCCCATCCAACTGGAAAGATCATATTGAAGTTGTCACCCGTAAACGAACCAAGGTTCGCATTGAAGGTATCGAGGATAAACACATCGATCCGTTTGATCAACTTGCCTCAGCTAGACGGAACATTCCATTGGATGATAACCACAAGAACATCATCGACGAGCTTGCACGTGGTGGATACTCCACGGTCTGGGTCTCCGACCATCACCTGCTTCAGACACACACGTGTGCTCTTCAGGGACTCCTAGATGATCCTGGTACCAAGAAGGAACTCAACCTAAAGGGATTCTATTCCACAACCTCGGAAGGTCGCGACAAGGCCAGCCCCAATTGCTTTATGTTTCCACTACCTGATGGTGCATTCAAGGTGTACCGATTCAGTCCGGGTGTCTCCGAAGCCAATACCTGGCAACAGGACGGCGAGGGTTGGACCACTTGCTTCTATAATCATGAGCCCGATTTGAAGACAGCCTCTCGTGCCCTAGGTGGTGCCGAACTTGCTGACAACAAAGGGTTCCAATTTGATGATGCAAAACAAGCAATAGAAGTAGCTGAGGCTCTCGGCGAGAAGGTCGATGTTGAAGACAGATTCCTCTACCGTGAATCTATTCTTCGCCCCAACAAGGATGGACGATTAGTCATGCGTGTTAAGAAGGAAAAGGACGAGGCCAAGCCTGCCAATGGCTGGGCCAAAATCCGTGGTGATTGGTGGGAAAAGGTCTTCGGAGTGAAGACTGATCCCACCGAAGATCAGTTAGGTGTAGCCGAATTTGACGATCGACTACGGACACTGGTGACACCTCAGGCTGAATCTGCCGGATGGTACGTGCAAGCTAGCAATCACAAATGGCAACGACGCGCACTTGGTGAATGCAAAAATTGGCTTCAGCATCACGGTTTGGGTAAAACAGAGGCCGAAGAAATTCTAGGCGGTTGTGTTAACAAACCATGGGCGCTGGTTAATTTACCCTTCCAGGGTGAATATCCCGGTGGGCGTCAGTGGAACTACAAATCACCACAGTTCAGATTCGAACCGGCAAAACTCAAAGATGGTGAAATTCCTCATCACCCTCACTGGGACAAGATACTGCAGCATTGTTTCTGTGATCTCGACTCCGAGATCAAAAAACTGAATTGGGCAGAGAAAGAAAACATCTGTAACGGCCATCAATTTGGTTTGGCATGGATTGCTTGCTGTTTTCGTGATCCATTTGAACCTTTGCCCTTCTTATTTTTCTTTGGGAACCAAAACTCAGGGAAATCAATTCTTCACGAGGCACTGAGTCTCTTGGTTACCGGTGGAGTCGTTAGGGCAGACCAAGCTCTTATAGCTAACAACAATTTCAATGGTGAACTTGCAACAGGTGTTCTAGCAGTCATTGAAGAGAGAGATATTTCAGGCAGCAAACAAGCGTATGCCAGGATAAAGGATTGGGTTACCAGCAAGGAATTGATGATACGGCGGATGCGAACAGACGCCTACTTGCAACCTAATACTCTCCATTTTATGATGATGGCTAATCATCAAGAAGCTTGCCCGGTTGACTATGGTGATACACGAATCATGGTGATTGAGGTGCCTGATTTGCTGGAAGAACAAGAGATACCAAAAAAACTTCTCACCATTAAATTGGAGGAGGAAGCACCTCATTTCATGCATACTCTGATGAGTTTTGAACTCCCTCAAATTCACACTCGGTATCGACTACCACTTGTTGACACTTACAGGCGACAGCAATCTCAAGAGATGCAGCGCTCACCTCTGGATACGTTCATTGCGGAACAGTGTTACCATTCACCAGGTGAGAAGATTTTGTTCGCCAATTTCTATGAACGTTTTATCAAATGGGTCGATCCAGGTGAACGCTTTGAATGGAGTAAGTCTAAGGCATCAAGAGCTTTACCGTCTGACACTCCATCCGCCGCTTGTGGTGGCGGTAACCAGCGTTATGTTGGAAATCTCTCCTGGGAAGCTTGCAAAGATCCAGATGCAATACCCTACATTTGTGCAAACAGCCGTCTCAAATTGAAAGAAAAATGAACATGGACGATTTCTATGCCGAAGGTGATGTTAATAGTGATGCCAAGGGGTCGGGAGCCCGAGCTAATGCTGGCAAGATTGATCTAACCCTGGTACCAATGTTATTACTTGGTGGGGTAACCCGTGTGTTCATGGGCGGCGAGTTAAAATACGCCGCTTGGAACTGGAGTCATGGAATGGCCTGGGGTTCCGCGATGGCTTGCACATTGCGACATCTGTTCAAATGGTGGTTCGGGCGAGAGGATATCGATCCAGAGAGCAATGAGCATCATTTGGATCATGTCTTAGCAAACGTCTTCATGCTGAAACACTACACGAAAGCATACACCGAAGGAGATGACCGCCCACCCAAATCAACAATGTTTGAGGTGTGGCTGGACGACTTCTGTCAGACGTTTGATGAACAAGCCTATCTGGAACGGAATCCCGATATCAAAGCAATAATCGAAGCACGGGAGAAATCATGAAAACATACTCGTCACTAGTCCACCTGAATGGCAATCTCATGGCTGCCATCGATTTTGAGACGACTGGTCTGAAACCTGGATATGCAGAGATCATTCAAATCGGAATTGTTCCACTGAACTCAGATTTTTGTCCTAGCACCGAATTGCGTCCGTTCTACCACGACCTTGCGCCAAAGCATCCTGAACACTCTCAGCCAGGGGCAGGACAGGTGCATGGATTGAATCTGGAAGACCTGATGCTACATGCACTTTCCAGTGAACGGGTAGCCGATCTCTTGGTGGATTGGTGGCATAGTCTTGACCTACCTGAGGGGAAGACGCTGGTTCCTCTCGGTTTCAATTGGGAATTTGAAACGGGTCACGGTCGACACTGGTTGGGCTACGAGTTGTTCAACCAACTTTTCCATGGGCATGCTCGGGATGGCATGCGGCTCGCTATTTCTCTGAATGATCGAGCGGCCTTCGCTGGAGAACCGGTTCCGTTTACTAGCGTTGGGCTCAAAGGACTATGCAAGTATTTTGGGATTGTCAATGAAAATCCACACGATGCTCTCAGTGATGCCTTCACCGAGGCAAAGGTGTATCGGGCCCTTTTACACCATGGGTTATTCTCATGAGTTACTACGATTTGAGCCAACCATATTCCATTGGCGATTGGAACAGTCTGATTCGTGCTGTGAATGACAAGCTTCAGAATCCACCCGGCGGTGATGGAACATGTCAACCTATTGATTCAATTGAGGAAGTCACTGACCCTCACATCTGGTCCGTTAGTGATGTGGAAGAGGTGCGGAACAAACTGATTGAAACTTGTCCTGATATCATCTTTTCAGAGCCCTTGGAGATTCGGAAACCAGGTATCATTGATGAGATTGAAACCGCTCTGGATGAAACTTGGTGCGATTGTTGTACCGAGGAGTTCAAACATGATGAAGATGGTACGATGATTCAGTTTGCTAACTACAAATACACTATCTACCATGGATGCGAAGATGGTGAAACTCAACCTCCAGACATTTGGTCAGGGTCTCTTGAAGGGCTACAAGTTGCAAAGTCTGGTTTAGTGGGTCGAAGTATGCTTATTCGGTATGACCCAGAAGAACTCTGGGGAGGTCGAATCGGCCGAGGAATTTCCATTAACTGTGATGGCACACTCGGCAGAAGTATATCATTCAAGATCAAAGGCAGCCATGGGCGAACAATATGGTGTCCACCTCAAGGGAGCCCAAATTGGCCATCTTGCTGTGGTAATTGGATTTGGCGTGAAATGTTAGATTTCAATATAGCAAATGCAGAAACAGTGGAAAATCTACAAGTCAATTTTGAGATTTACACGAAACGCGCTAATTGCCATGACTGTGAATAACATCACCATCTTGCCATGCAAGGCCCGTCTGGAAGGAACCAAGAACGGCCAATTGATGTTCTTCATCTGCAACTGCAAGGACAACATCGAGTACAAGCAACGTGTCACTGAAGACCTCTGTAACAAATGCAAGGTACGCGAAGGTGCCAATCAACCGGAGAATCGAATCGTGGCCAGCAAACCGTTCAATTTGCGACCTCGCTTCATGCCGGACGGCGTCATCGCCTACCCGAAGCGTGGTTGGGAGCCTCCTCCCGTTCCGATCGGCTACCGGCGAAAGTCCGAGGATCTAAAATCCTCGGACGCTTGGATTCTCATCCCGACGTTGCCAACATGTCCACAGCGAACCCGTGAAGTCGAGTACGGCCACTGTGGGGCCTGCAAGATCACTTACCACTGCGAAGGGACCAGGATTCATGACCTCACGACCTGTAACAAATGCCTCGGACTGTAAAGGCTGCCCGGAGCCACATCGAACTCCCCCTAGTGGGGGAGTGGCTCCAGAAGCCCCAGGACGCCCTCCGGGAGCATCGGGGCAAGGATGGGTAGTCTGGACAGGTGGACCTCCCGAAGCTCACCTGGCATCACTCTGCTTTGTCCTTCCGCCAGGTATGCTCCATGTCCGCATCCATCCTGATGGTTCGATCGAATATGAAAAAGGGCCCGACGACTGGGAGCCGCCGAGCCCGATTGACGGGTACGAGCGTGACGCGGTGAACCAGAGGCTCTACCGGCCACTATGGAAATCATGTCAATGTCGGTACTTCAGCGTCACTGTCAAGGAGAAGTGTCAATGTTTGGAGGTGATCGCTAAGTGTGGCAATCCACAGGCAGTTATCAACGAATTCGTCAAGTGTGAAGCTTGCAACCAGTGTGAAGATCGGATGGCCATCCCTGAACCCTTCGTGCCACAACGGAAGACACTACTCTAAGTGCTGCTGGTCTGGATGAAGGAGCCCGCGCTCTTTCATGTCTTGCCACAGATCATCAGTGAGAAGTTTGTAGATCTTGGAGTACCACACGCCCCACGTTTCACCATGGTCTTTTTTGGGGCTGTCATCAGTCCAGTTCGCGGCCCATTCTAATCCGTGGGCCCATTCATGCATCAGAGAATCACGTTTGCATTTCCAACACTGGTTGGTATCAATGCGGATTAGGATCTCAACAAGACGGCCGAGCTTTATCACGCCTTCACAATCAGCATCATAGGCTTTGATTGGTTTGGTAACAACTCGTACGGGCACACCAGGTGGAAAATGTTTGCGCAGTTTATGGATTGAATATCGCCAAAGTCTGTGCTGCCTCTTGCTGAGTTTCATGGATGCTCCTTTGAACGATAACACCCCACCTGGCACTTGTCAGGTGGGGTGTTTTATTATGGTTTCAACCAAGCAGTACCAGTCCCGAACACTCCGTCATCATCGTCAAACTTGAAGTCAAAAGCTTCGCCGTCTGGATTCGCGGAATCACCGAACTTGGCGTTGTCGCAATCGACAACGAGTTTTTCATCATCGTTAACCTTCATGAAGAAGCTGCTCAGCTTGGCTTCCTTATTGTCATTCTCGGAGTCTATGATGACTGTCTCGTGGAGATCAATTACAAAGGTTCCAGCGGGCATATCTTGCAGTTGTGGTAAGGTGATAGGTTCACGATAATTGAGTGTCAAGTCGGGTCTTGGATTCTCGATGCCGGTCAGTTCAGCATAGGTCTCCGTTTGGATCACCTCTTGAGCTACGAAATCTACATCAGTTGGGGTGTTGTCTCCGTGATCGGCTTTTCCTCTGAACACAACGTTCGGGCCACCAACCCAGACGACACCACTGCCCCAGTCATCGAGATCCGTGAAACCAATAGGCAATTCGCCCGTCGCCCCAGCACCAATGCCGTCGCCGCCTGCGAGGCCGGCAGCCTCTTCCTCAGCCGTAGGAAATGTCTCAGTGACAGCAATCTGGGAAGGCCAGAAAAACTTGTACTCTACCATTTCTCCTGACTTGACAGGCGTCAGACAGACGAAATCAATTGTCTGATCATTCGAATTGTAGGTTGCCTCCTCAACGATTGCCTTGACTGATGTATCGGCCACGTAGTCCTTGCCGAAGTTCAATGTGACTGTGTCAAAGGTTTCCAGATTCAACATCTGAAGAAATGTTTTGAAGCTAACCTTTTTCCAGGTGTTGCTTTTCCGAATCAACCAGAACGTCGCCACTTTGAGGATGATATCAGGTTGATTGAAACAATAGAAATCGAATGTTTCCTCCTGGGTCCCATATTTCTTGACATTGTGCCTCAAGATGATTTTACTGGGATCATCTTCAGCCCAACTGATTCGCCACTCCACGATCATCTTAGTGACCAAATCCTCAGTGGAAGTGAGTTCAACCTCAACACCTTCATCAGCATCAAGATCGCCCCGAGTAATCGTAGCATCGCTCGTGGGCTCTTCAGGCAGGTACTTGATGTAGAACACACCGTTAGACAGCCACAGGGCACAACGAGCCTGGAAAGCAATCTCCTGAAGCACAGTCAATGTGTTCTTTCGGCTGAGAATCGGAAAGTTCATCGGGAACGGATCAAGCTTAGATCGGATCGCCGTGAAGCTTGTTGAGTCATAGCTCAGGTCTGTGTAGTTGTCAATGATGTACTCAAGGATGTCACATGTGTGAGGACCAATAGTTGACTCAAACGTGACATAAAGACTGTCTTCCCACCCCTGGTCCGTGATGGTACTCAGAGGTTTTATGACTACCACCTGCACGGCTGTGATTGGGCCATAGTCCTTTGTCTCCACGGTCCAGAGACCATCGGGTACATTAACCAGCTTGCGTTCATTGTCAAAAGTTTTGTAGGCTTTCACCGCTAGCACGGTGCCAGGGATGATAGACACCACGTAGGTTATTGGCTCATCTGAGGCGATATTAACTCGCGAACCGGCTTCTGCCCAAAAGTGCTGAGCAACTTGTGTGGTTGAAGGTCGGGCCTCTTGATCAGCGGTACCGGTAGACCATCCACGACTTCGAATTAAATCTGGCGTCCAGAAATCACCATAGGGCGGCGGGACGTTGGTTTGGTAATCCCATGCAGCATGGGGCGGTGGAGGTCGACATAGCATGTCTTCCTGTTTGTTGTAGATCGCCTCAGCTTTCTCTTCACCAGCTTCATGGAGGCTGTCAGTGATGTAAAATTGATCACCATCAAAGTAGCCTGCGAAAAGACCGTCGTTGATTTTCAATGTCAGCGCAGTGTTTTGAGGGAAATCTTCCCCACCTAAAACGCGAACGGGATTACATCCTTCATCATCTGTATTGTCAACCGTATTATCACGATTTAATTCGGCGCAGTATATTTGTAATGCCCTAGCATATAACATTCCACTTATTTGATCACGGACCGATTGAGCCTGATCTCTAGCCTGCTCCTCTTTGATGGAGTATGGTGTGTAAAATCCACCAGGATTTGCACGCTCAAAGGCAAACGCTACGCTGTTCAGATGACTAATTTGGGCGTACATCTGATTAAGTTGGACACCTAATGCCTGGTCGTTCCCACCTTGGGCCATAGCCCTGTGAAAATCTTTACCTGCAATGATTCCGATGCCGCACAACGTTGTTCCGCTAACAGCTTTGTTGAACTGCAAACAGGGGACATCCTGGACCTTGCCGAATACCATCGGCCAAGTCTTTCCAATCAGATCCTTAGGAATCCACGGGAAGTCACCTTCCTCGGCAGAGAAGCCGATTTCATGATCTTCGAGTTGTGAGATGATCGTGAACGAGACGCTCCGGTCTCTTTCATTCCAGATGATCGGCGAACTGATTTTCCCTGCAAAGAGAAGGAACCGATCGTCAAGACTCATACCTTCAAACCACTGGTATACACGGGCGCTCCGCTTATGGATGTCGTTGGTATTGATGATTTCTTTTAGTGTGCCGTCTACGTCATCCAAGGTTATGGAAAGTTCCTGTGAAGAATCGCTGTCAGTGACATTGATCACGTTATCCAGGCTACCGAACTCCAAAATCTTGCCAGGGATTGTTCCCACGTCACGGTCGGCATAAAGTAATGGGGCACCATCTCCAACCCAGTCAATTCCGATGATTGCAACGGGCTCGTTGCCATGTTTTTCGGCTATTTTGGCTAAAGCGTTTGATGAAAGAGTTCTCACTGTTCTGTTCCCTCGAATTCCAATGTGATAACTTGCGTCTCGCCACGAGGCATGGGAGCAATCGCTGGCCCTGCCCGGGAAGGTGTGTCCAGTTCGAACGGATTATTCAACAGGTGTCCAACCCACACACGATCAGTATGGTCGATCACTTTGATAGTTGACGCAAAGTAGGACTGAATGAAGGCACGAAGTTCAAGACCCTTGTTGCGAGTGAGGCGGAACGTCCATTGAAGTATGCGGCCACCCTTTCGATGAATATAGGTATATCGCGTCCCATCCATAGCACGCTTTCGAATTACCGCGACCTTCAGAGCTTCACTGTTGCTGAACTTCGGGCTCGGCAATACTGATATCGTCTGAATACTAGGGTATGGAGCTTGGAATTGAAGCATGGGTTGTCTCCCTCAAGAACACAATGTTATGGTTTGGGATACTTCCTTTTGATTCGGGTGATTTCAGCAACCCAAGTAGTAGTCCCTGTCACAGCATCCCAGTACATCATATCGAGTTGCTTCTGAATTGACGGGTACGCGCACTGTCGATCCATCACGTACTGAATCCGTACGGCAGCCGCCCTCTCCTGCTCAGAACGCGGGTCAAGTTGATCGCCGCGACTAGGATCGTAGGCTGGGAGTGGTTTGTTCCACTCCACAATCTCGAAAAGCTCCCGGTCAGAGGGCCGTAAGGACTCAATTGTTTCGGATCGCTCCACAACGAGCCCATTTCTAATAGCCAAAAACATAGTCTCTCCTGATTAAGTCAAAATAACCCAGCTTCCTTCATTACCAGGTGGAGATGCAGGACTAACTAAGTCAGAGTATAATGAACCTACTGCATCCATTCCAGACCAGCGGTCTGCCATTAACGCAGTAGTGGCATTGTTGTGTACAACGAATGAATTTTGGACATCAACGAAGGAACCCTGATAAGACAAGACCGAATTATTTCCAACGCCTACAATTTTCACACCGCTGCCGGCAACAGTCGATCCATTGAAGGCATAGATACCAGTGTTGTTAGCGCCAGAGATTTGTGCCCATCGGACACTCACAATACCACCATTCTGGGCACGGATACAACCCAGCCCCGCCTTACTGGCATAAACGTAATCGGCAAAGACCATGGCATTGTTTTGGGCATATATCAAATTCTCGAATCCAACCACACCAAAGGCATCGCCCGAGACATTGTTGGACAACGAAATCACAGCCCCATTGAGTAACCAAATACCGTAGTCCGAGTTGTTGGAACCATTCCAGTTTCCCTGTACAACAATCCCTCTCCAGGCTCCTCCGTGGTATGGTCCAGAGATCTTCACTCCGTTTTTGTTGGAGAAGGCCACTACCGTCTTGACCAGATCAACGGTGCAAGTTACTGTTCCACTCGCCTTTGGCGCACCGTTGCGGTAGACGACTTGAACAGTAGCGGTACGAGTGCCGCCAACCCAACCGGAGACATAGTGTATCCCGTATAGGGCCTCCGGTAGGGCCCCTCCCGAGACGGCTGTTACACCAATGTAGTCCCCCACGGATACGGACTTGCCTACAGGGAGAACGAACGTCACATCATAACGATAAAGATTGTTGTACCCAAGAGAGGTTCCTGTCGAACCAATAGAAGCAGTGTCCTGGCTTGAGATCTGCTCGGAAACCCCTTGGAAGGTTACCTGTGACCCAAACGGGTGTTGGAAGGAGAGCGTGCCAGCTTCGGTGAAGACCCCTTCACCAATGTCAACAGTGACCGTGTAGTCACCAATGTACAGTCCGCCAAGATACTTGATTGTCCGTTCCAACGTGAGGAAGGGGGAGCCAGATGATCCATCACCAATTGTATCGTTCCCAGTCGTTCTGATGTATATCGTTTCATTCGCAGTGAGTGTGAGTGGCCAAGGGGCGGATTCAATCGCAAACTTGCCACCACTGGAAGCAGTTAGGACGAATTTTCTCTCGGCACCACTTGCGGAGGGTACTTCTACCTTTAACACGTCAGCCAAGCAAGTGGTGTACCAACTCGCTACGCCTGATGATGTTGAAACTAACGCCTTATCGAGAGCAGACGGCGATGGAATATTCGATCCTACCACGGTGCTGGTGGTTGTAAGATTCTCATTTCCGAAAGAGATTGCACCCGAAGAATCAGTGATAGAACCAGAGTCTATGGTAAGCGTGCCCACCCTGACAGCACCACCAACAAAGTATGATTCACCCAAAGCATAAAGTTTGATTTTTACGGATGCCCCATGCCTTATGTATACCCCTCCATAGCCTTCATTGTCTGAAATTCCAGGTTGGAATAGTTGTACAACCTCGTTTGTATTTTCCGTTGATTCCAGACTGATACCACCAGCTAGTCCCGGAGCTGATGCTTTGACAGTAAGCATCTCGCTGGCAGTTGCTACACCAACAGCAAGGCTTCCGGTTGTCGAGAGGTTGTCATCACCAAAGCTGATCGTGCCAGAGACACTCGTAACGGAGCCAACAGAAATTACCATATCAGCCGCAGTGCCGACCGTAACTGTGCCTGTTGTTATGAATCCACCGGCGGTAAGCGTCTGGTCCGTTGTCGCTCCTCGATCTGATACAGAATCCAAGGTGTCTGCTTCAGCGGCAGCGTCTTGCCATGTCGCTGTTCCCGATCCAGTTGAGGTGAGAACCTTAGCCGTTACTGTTGGTGAAGGAATATTACTTCCTACAACTGTTCCCGTTGAAGTGAGGTTCTCATTGCCAAAGCTGATCGCGCCAGAGGAATCAGTAATCGAACCGCTGTTGATCGTAAGCGTGCCAACCCTAACTGCTCCACCATCAAAATACGACTCGCTATCGGTGTTGAGTCTTACTTTGGGTACACCGTTCGTGTCGAATAAACGAAAAAATCCGCCGCCACTTACGCTACCAAAATCACCTATATCCTTGGAACTCGTTTCATCTTGCAGTACAAACAAAGCGCCAGCGGACCTAAGACTAAAATCTTTCTGCGCACCACCTGCCGTATCGTCGAAGATCAGCTTGGGATCGTTGCTGGATAAGTTAAGGCCCCCAGCGGTAAGTGTCTGGTCTGTTGTTGCACCCCTGTCAGCTACTGAATCGAGCGTATCAGCTTCAGCAGCAGCGTCTTGCCATGTAGCCGTTCCTGCACCTGTTGACGTGAGGATTTTAGCCGTTACTGTCGGCGAAGGAATATTTGTTCCAACTAGCGTTCCTGTTGTCGAAAGATTCTCATTTCCGAATGATATCGCACCAGAACTGTCCGTAATCGAACCAGAATTTATCGTAAGTGTGCCAACTCTCAAAGCACCGCCGTCAAAGTATGATTCACCAACGGCATTGAGTTTTACCTTCGTAGTTGCACCGTGGTTTACAAAAAGTCCCCCATAACCCTCATTACCTGTAACTCCACCTTGGAATAATTGCACAACTTCGTTGGCATTTTCTGTTGACTCAAGACTGATTCCTCCTGCCACTCCAGACGCGGATGCCTTGACTGTAAGCATCTCGCTGGCAGTTGCAATACCAATGGCAAGGCTTCCGGTAGTCGAAAGGTTCTCGTCTCCGAAAGAGATTGCGCCAGTGTCGCTAGATATGACCGCGCCATTGATCGTAATGTTGTCCACTTCCAAGGAAGTGAGATTGGCGAGATCGGTCGTCCAGGCTGCTGTTCCCGATCCAGTACCAACGTAGATCTGGTCAGCGGCAGTTGGCATGACATGCCCGGTGGGATCTTGCCATGTTGCTGTGTCAGCACCAGTTGAAGTGAGCACTTTGCTGGTCACAGTAGGCGCAGGGATATTCGAGCCTACAACTGTTCCTGACGTGGTCAGATTTTCGTCTCCAAATGAGATTGCGCCAGTGTCGCTCGTGATGATCGCAGCATCAATTGTGATGTTGTCAACCGTGAGTGAAGTGAGTCCTGTAATATCCGTAGTCCAACTGGCGGCTCCCGCACCAGTAGCCCGGTAAAGCTGACCAGCCGATGCTGGAGAAGCCATGTTGTAACCAAACGGTTTGTTAGCCCAGGCAACCGCCCCTGAACCATCGCTGGCGAGCACTTGATTGTTACCTGCTGTAACCCACGAAGCTGCGTCGGCAGCAGTAGAAACCAGTACTTGGTCGTCTACCGTGGGCGCAGACAGGGTGTTGCCAAATGTATTTCTTTCCAAAGGAACATTAACAATGTCCGTGATACCGCTTTCGCTGCTGAGAAAAGACATTCCCCACGTGTCAAAAAGATCCAACACACTGGCTACGGCGACTAGATTCTTGTCAACACCAATTGACGGAGCATCCCACGAAGTGGCTGTTGAGCCCAACAAGATGCACACATTTGCCCCGTCGTAGGCCAAACGCACTTGGTTGAAAGGAGCACTGCCAATAAGGTCGGCTGCCGTCCCGAGCCAAGCGTTAGTGACGTTATCAGCGTAGCCTGAAATCAAAAGCTCCCACCCACCGGTGGTGCGATCATAGCCAATGATCTTCATCGTGGAGGCCATGTTCGCCCACGACAACGGAATCGTAATCTTCAAAGTACCAGTCTGATCTACAAACGTCTCGTACCTGTGACCGTTGAACAGATAACCGTCACCTGCCGATGCCAATTCAACGGCAGATCTGTGAACTTCACCTGTGAGGAATAGCTTCTGTGAGAACTGAGCGTTGGACACAAAAGAAAGTGTGGCCGGGTTGACTCCATCATTGCAATCAATCTCGTTGTTATTCTGGAAGATCACGTAGCCGATTTGAAAACTGGAGATCTCAGTAGCCCAGGCGGCCGCGCCAGCACCAGTGGAGACCAACATCGTGGTAGTCACAGTAGGCGCAGGGATATTCGAGCCAACAACCGTACCGGTCGTGGTCAGATTTTGCGAGCCCAGATCGACTGTTGCAGTCGCTCCAGTGTAGAGAACATATTGAGGATGATCGTCATCGCTGAGACCAGCTAAAGCACCGTGGTCGGTAGCCGCCGAGAATCCAAGGTGTGAAGTCCACGGTATCAAAATCTCGGTGAAATTGGTGTCGCCATTTCTGAAG
>SDBT01000128.1_pt1 | contig 98107 bp, 139 predicted proteins | sample 2277101 | NCBI WGS metagenome assembly SDBT01 (sample SAMN10404973, study PRJNA504765) | marine sediment metagenome | isolation source: marine sediment core GS10_PC15, 103 cmbsf | place: Arctic Ocean: Southern Knipovich Ridge | collected 2010
CTGGTGGGCAGACCACCAGGGACGTTCGGATCGTTGCGGCCACCACCCCCGTGGAGGATCTGGTTGGGCGTGCTCTGGGACCCGAGCCTGACCCATCTGCTGCCAAGCGCCAGTGCCGGGTCACAGTAATCGAGCCAGAAGGTCTCGCCGTAGTCGATGGGCGTTCCGTCGAATCCGTCGTCGGGCACGAGGCGATGCAGAAGTCGATCGCCGATCTGGCCAGAGACATCCATGGGGCTGGGCGTGTCAGGCGCACACTGGCAGCCGGAGTCGAAGAAGTCGAAGGAGCTGGTGCCAACGCCCACGGAGAGACAGTTGCTCTCCACGATCACTGCAGGCTCGATGAAGGCTGCACGACAGCCGGAGGCTGGGGCACTTGCGAAGTGGGCAGTGCAGAACTTGGCCCCCACGCTCGAGGATGTTCCACCAGCGAGGGTCAGCCAGAAGGTGCCGACGGTGGTGGACACGAAGTCATTGGCGACGTAGACCGTGCCACTCGCCCACAGGCCACGGGCCTGCACGACTGTCCAGGCCACGCCAGTGTCGGATCCACCTCCCAGGTCGGTGTCATCGCCAGCGGATGTCCCACCGGCAGCGGTGATCCACCAGACGCCGAACTGGTCCAGGACCAGATCGTTGGCGACGTAGACGGTCGAGACAACCCATGCACCGCGGTTCTGGACTTGCGACCAGTCCGTGACCCCGACATCCGTGAGGAGCTCCGCCCGCAGCTTCGCGTCGGTCCTGCCCTTGACCATGATGACATCGGCATTCTCCCAGTCGGGATCGCCGAAGAACTTGTGGAGGAGCAGCTCGGTTGAGGGAGCCACGACCACAGGCACGGAGCGCCGAGACATCGGTGTCGGCAGCTGGCAGATCGGCAGGGTAGTGGGAGTGCCAGTGAAGGGATCGAGCTCGGCCTGAGTGGTGAAGAGGGTGAAGTCTTCCACTTCTTCGACACCGGAAACATCTTCGAGACGGAGGGTGTCGATGAACACCAGCGCTTGGAACCCATCCGAGTTGACCGCTGGAGTGAGCGTGATCTCGATTCCCTTGATCTGGGTGAAATCGAATCCGACTGGGATGCCCTGGAAACTGAAGGCGAAGGCCTGTTTATTGAAACCGTCTTCACCATCCAAACGCAGGAAGGGGCCGGGACCCAAGAGCCCAGTGTGCGAGAGCTGGAGTGATGTCGTCGAGAGTGCGATCTTGTCCGCAACATCGACTGCAGAGACTGACATCTCAGCGTCCATGCGAAGCCTGCCAGCGACCTCCATCGTGAGCTCTCTCAACCCACCGCCGCTGGCTGTGAAGTCGAAGAGTTCGCCAGGAGCCTGCGACTGAAGACCACCGAAGAGGAGCCTCGTCACGCATGAGAAGGAGGGCGCGAGGGGATCGACGAGGATACGCATGCAGTTGGCGTTGTCGCCACTGATCACCTCATCCAGGGTGGGGAAGCAGAAGTCCCCGGGACCGTCCACGTCGGTGGCCGTGATCGTCATCGCACGATCGAGCTCGTTGACCTCATCGTTCAATGTCGCGTCGTTTGGCGGATTCGTGACATCGAGACTCACGTCCTCGATCGTGGAACCCACAACCAGCTCGACCTGGATGCGCTGGCCGTTGCTCAGGAACTTGGGGACTCCCACAGTCACGTCGCCCGTGAAGTCGAGCTCCGCTCCAGGCAAGAGACCGGCTCCGAAGATCTCCACCAGCTGTGTGGTGCTGGGGTAGAGTTGCGCCGGCACGATGCCGGTGACGTGGAAGAAGGGCTCCGAGTGGCTCGCTGGCGAGGGGGGGATGCCCGCCTCGTCGACTGCAACGGAGTAGACAGCCATGATGCCGCCGGCTCCAAAGAGGACGGTGGTTAGCCCCGTGGCGTTGGCCTGGACAGTGAAGGGGCCAGCATTTCCCGAGCCGTCGGTCGTGTCGCCCGTGGGTACCGTGTCAGCAATCGCTGCGTCCGAGAAGAGGGTGGTGACTGAGAATCCAACCACGTTCACGGCCACATCGTCCTTGACGTTGACGCTCAGTTGCTCAGTGCCCAGAGGGCTAGCGAGCTGTGAGCCGGTTACAGTCGGGACCACAGTGCCGATGACAGTCTGATCGCCAGCGCTAACGGTGACAGCAGTATTGTTGTTCACCGTGGTGGGCGCGTGGGTGAAGGTCACCGTACTCGAGCCCACCTGTTCGCCCTGGAACGTGAAGCTGGCAATCCCGTCGTGGTCTGTGTCTACGGAGGCAGCACCCTGGATTGTCACGTCAGCAGGTGTTCCAGAAACGGCATCGATCGTCGCCCCAGGCACTGGGTTGTTGAACTGGTCGATAGCCCTGACCATGAAGGTCATCTGCTGGGGAGTGTCGCCCAAGCCCACAGCAGCACTTGCGACTTGGATGGCGGTCAGCACAGGTAGCGTGGACGCTGGCGCGATGCTGAGGGCGACCTCGTGGACCTGCCCGTCTGGGTTGGTCAGGATCATGCGCCCGACGCCGCCGACTGTTCCTGGGTCCACGACGGCATCGAACTCCACTGAAGTCCCGGGGCCGTTCACCGTCAGGTTCAAGATGTTGACACCGCCGCCCTGGATGAAGAGACCCAGGAGATCCACAGTGAGACTGGCATCGAAGTCACGACCCGTGATGGTGATGTGTGGGCTGGTCCCCTGCTGCCAGCAGACGCCCATGAGAGCTACAGCTCCAGCGGGTGGTGCCAGGCTACTAGCGATGGTCTCGATCCGAGGAGGTGCAGCCGTGAGAGGCACTGCGACCGGCTTCTCCTGGATCTCAGGAGACTTGATCGCCTGCGAGGAGGAGAGGGCGGGCTGCCGTGAGAACCCGATCAGAGTCTGACCGGAGAGCTGCTGCCCCCACTCGAAGGCTTGGTGGTCTGTGTTCGGCGAGTGATAGACGTTCAGGGTATCCCCGTGCCGCGGAGCGCGGAACGTGAGGATGCCGTTCTCATCGATCTCGATGGGGACAGGGACGTTGCGGGCTTCGCCCAAGAGGATCGCGGTCTCCGCTGTCGAGCCGCCGACGGAGTTGATCGCCGCGTCCGGGAGAGGCTGCGGATCGCCTGCAGGGACGGTGATGCTGGGGGGGACTGGCGGGACGTAGACGCCATCCTCCACTGAACCAGAGTCCGCGAAGCGCCAGCCACGCACGTCCGTGACCACCACTTCCATGAGCTCGTCCGCCCCACAGGTCTCGATGTCCGGCTCGAACATGAGAGTCGCCACCACCGTCTCGACGGAGGAGGGCAGCTGCACGAGCGCTCGCATCTGGCGCGCGCCGTACTGCGAATCCAGCATGATCTGCTGCTTGACGATGTTCTGCTCGGGCTTGGCTGCCGCCACCCAGGTGATCCCGGTGTCGGAACCGCCGGCCAGATCGCTGGAGTCACCAGCTGAGGTGCCGCCGGCCACCGTCGTGAAGTAGTCGCCGCTGCCATCTGCCACGAAGTCGCCGGCAGCGTAGGCGGTGCCGACCAGCCATGTGCCGCGGTCCTGGCTGGTGTCCGCTTTCTCGAGGAAGGGGACAGTGATGTCCCCGAGGTGCATCTTGCTGGAGAAGAGAGCCAGGCGCAGGGTCGGCTTCACGGATCCTGAGCCCAGGGCCACAGCCACAGTCTGGCTCCAGGCGAGCAGTCCGCCGCCACAGAGGTCGATCTCCTGAGCCACGGCTCCGACGTCGCAGCCCTTGTAGCCTTCCTGGAAGTGGACGTAGAGCCCACCACAGCGGCCCGGCGAGCACAGACGCCAGCCGACCCGCACGTTCTCGAGTGCCTGCCCACCGGGGGAGGAGGCCACGGGAAGCGGCTCGTTGCTGATCCAGCCCTCGAGGCCCTGGAGGAACTGCCCGTTGACCACCATGTTCGGGCCGAACAGCGTCTGCAGCAGATCGCTGGGGGTGTACCGCTCGTCGTGGACCTTCTGGCCTGGCGTGCCAGGGAGATCGCCGACGCCCAAGAGGTGGCTGAGAGGATCGAGCTTCGCCTGGGTAATGGCCTTGTCCTGGATCACACCAGTCCGCACGGCGTCCCCGGTGTCGCTGGTGAGCTGGACGCCGGCCTCCAGGTTGAGGTCGCCGCTCATGCTGTCGCCAGTCTCGTTGACGAAGCGATCGTCGAGCTCGGCGAGGGAGAAGACCTGGCCGCGGAGGTCGGTGATGATGGAGTCGTCGATGTCCTCTTCGCCATCAGGACGGTCGATCTGGGCCAGCGACAGGATGCAGTGCTCGTTGCCGTCGCTGTCGATCAGGCCGGTGGCCGGGGGTGTGGTCCCTTCAGCGACCCGCACGACGTGGATGAGCTTCCAGCGGCGCATAGCCTCGAGCGTGGTGCTGAGGGTGTGCTTGAGGTTGGTGTCCTCGTCCGAGTCGATCTCGTCCAGGTAGACATCGAGGTAGGCGATGTCGACGCGAGAACCGCCAGAGGGAGTAGTCAGCTCGATGTTGTAGTGGTCGCCTGGCGACGCTCCATCAGCAACCATCGTAGACAGAGCTTCCACCTCGATCTGATTCGCAGTGTTGCTGATGATCTCGTACGAGTTCGAGGGGGTCCCGATAGCGGGCACCAGGAACTTGCCAACGAGCTCGTTGGGGGCGTACAGCCCTGCGGAGTCGAAGAGGCAGGTCTCAGTCAGTCCTGTGGACACGGCGTTGATCTGGATCTCGCTCGTCCACACCATGTCCGCGTCGAACGCCATCGCCGGATGGCCGCCAACCCAGAGGATCTCTGGGCCCGTCTTCGCTGCGAACCCGCCCTGCACCAGGAAGCTGTTGGCCACGAGCGGTCCGCCATCGGGATGCTCTGTGATCTTGAACGCATTCCCCTTCGCGCCATCACCGATGGCCACCGCGACTGCGCGCCGCAGCTGGAAGTAGAAGCTCTCCTGCCCTTCGTTGAAGTCCGCGTCCACGAGTGGGACCCCGGCCTGCAAGATCAGCTGCAGGTAGCTGTTGCGCTCATCGAAGATTCTGCGAGAGACATTGGCTGTGCTGGAACCCATGGGCTTCTACCTGTCGGCCTAGAAGATGAACTGGATGAATCGGAGGACCTTGATGGTGTTGTCCTTGAAGATCGCCTTGTGCCGGATGGCGTTGACCTGGAGGCCGCTGTTGAGCGCCGCTGTCGCGTCCCCTCCGGTCACACCCTGCTCCCGCATGAACTTGCCATTGGCACCCGCATCCTCGAAGTCGATCGTGGTCTTGACCTCGATGATATTGCTCCGGGCCGGTGGGATGACTGGTGCGCCCAGATTGTCCACGTAGATGATGGAGTCCGGCACCTTGCGGAAGTGCTCAGCCAGGAGGGTGGTGTCGTTGAAGTTGGGCGCTGGGATGGTCGTCAGCGAGTCCCAACCGGGGTCTCCCTCACCGATCGCGTGGAATAGGATTCCGCCCGTGAAGGTCACGTCGTTGGACATGAGCCCCGCGAGGAGAGTGGGCAGCGGCACCAGGATCTTGTTCTCGATGACTTTGGTGGTCTCGACCAGGACATCTTCCCCAGTCACGGGGTCGCGCTTGTAGATCTCGTCCCAGTACCTGCCTCTGATCTTCACGACTTCGGAGACTTTCTCTGGTTTCTGGGGGGTCGCTGGTGTGTTCATTCAGTTCGCTCCGATGGCAATCAGAATACCTAGATCAACCGTCTCTGAATAGTGCAAGGATTTTCTGCCTGGCACAAGGGGGCAGCTTCTCCGGGGCTAGGTGAAGATCAAATCCAGGCCGAGATAGCCCCGCAGGATGTCGATGTCGTCGGTGTCCTCCAGGTTCGCCACGAAGAGTTCCACATAGTCGCCCGTGGTGAAATCTGCCGCCCAGTTGCACATCATCGTCTCCGGGTCGTCGCCGTCCACATGGATCTGCGTGACCGAGTCTGTCTGGATCACTCCGTTGATAGCGACTCCGACTGCCAGGAGCTTGGCCATCGCCGAATCGGGGTGCAGGGTCAAGCTCCCCACTATGATGCCACGACGATTGGGAGTGCCGTCATAGGTGATGCGGCCAGCCGCCGAGACCGTGGTGCGGACTGAGCCCAGCTCAGTGGTGGTCCCCTCTGCCAGGACGAAGACGCCGGCAGTGCCGATCGTTGACGTTCCTGGTGCCGAGAAGAACAGCCCACCCCTGGACTGCTCCATCGTTTCTACGATGTCGCGGATGTCCTGGGCGCTGGTCGCACCTACCCCGGTGCTCTCGATCTGCGCTATCAGGTCTGCCTTAGATTTGTCTGTATCGGCCATGGCCTAGCTCCCGAAGTCGTCGTTGAAGTCGAGGTTGAAATCGCTGTTCATAATGGCTTTGCTCTCCTGACAGATCGAGAACAGACCGAGAGAATCCACGACACGCACTCGCACGTCCACTGTATCGTTGCCAGGAATGTCCGCTGGAGAGTCCCAATTCGTGGACAACGCGAAGGGCAGGCTGCCAGCCGTGATCGTGCCAGAGGGCGGGTCGCCCCCGCCAGCGTCGCTGACGAGCTCCCAGTTATCCGATGCAGTGTTGAACCACTCCACGAAGTAGTCAACATCTTGCTGCCTGTGCAGATCGTCGATGTTCGATGTGACCACGATCGTACCTGAGCCGCCTGTGAGTAGCAGGTCGCACGAGGGCGGCACGTTGTTGACTGTATCCAGGGTGACCTCGCAGGTAGAGGTCTCCGCGCTGCCGTCGTCGGTAACTGTCAGCCTGAACACGAGCCCTGACGCGAGGCCCACATCAGTGAGTGAATCCCACTCCCAGCTCTCTGAGAGCGAGGAATCAAAGGCCGGCACTGGATTCCCTGCGAGCGATCCGTTGCCACCACCAGCGACGTTTGTGGCGCTCACGAAGCCTGCGCCAATGTCGTACTCGAGTACTGCCGTGAGCTGGTTGCCGGTGGTAGAAACCGCACGGAACTCGAAGAAAATGTCACCAGCGTGTGCGCCGCTGGTGGGGCTGAAGATCTGGCACGATGGCCTGTTGTCGATCAGGATCGCGACCTCATCGGTGCCTTCCTCAGCACTGACGGCATCGATGACCGTGATTCGCAGCAGCACCGAGTTCTCCTGCCCTGCGATGTCGCTGAACGTGCGCCAGTCCCATGTCTCCGTGCCGGCTGGCGTGTAGGCAGCGATGGGGTTCCCTGAGAGAGACCCCAGGCCCCCCCCTGGGACGTTGCTGGCCGCGAAGTAGTTGGAGCCACCATCGATGGACCACTCGATCTGGGTCGTCAGGTCCTGCCCTGAGAGTGTAGAGGGCAGGAAGGACACGAGCTTGTCCCCAGCGTGGATGCCAGCAGTCGGCCCCAGGATCTGCACCTTGGGCGTGTTATCCACGGTGAAGGGAGCGCTGAGGCAGCTGACCTGGTGGCCGTCCGGGTCCTCCACCGTGACCCGGAGGATCACGTTCTGGGCCTTGCCTGGGATGTCCAGGTCACTGTTCCAGTGCCACTCCTGCTCGACCCCCGAGGGGAACTGTGGGGTGGGGTTGCCAGCGAGAGGGCCAGTGCCTGAGTCGCAGGAGAGGAAGAACCCGCCACCATCCACGGAGTACTCGATGGTCGCGAACGGCTGCTGGGCCGTGGGATCGGATCCTGTGAAGAAGATGGGGATGTCCCCGCCCAGGGTGCCGCCGGCTGGCAGCCGGATCACGCAGCTGGGCTCGATCCTGACATCGAAGGTGGTGATCTCCTCCACGTCAGCCGGCCCAGCCCCGATGTGGGAGGAGAAGCCGCGAATCCGAACCATCACGTCATCGGCATCACCTGCAGGCAGATCCGATGTCTTATCCCAGATGAAAGTCTGTGAGAGCCCGTTCACAGGACCCGTGGGGTTGTTTCCTAGGACCGTGCCGTTGTCGGTGTTGGTCATCAGAGTCCAGGTCACACCGCCGTTGATGCTGAACTCGAAGCAGAGCTCGAGCCCTGAGCCCTGCTGCACGTTGTGCGCATCGAGGCCATCGATGGTGATGACTGGGAGGACTTCGTTGCTGACGCTCACGGGCCTGTGATCTCCAGGATGGGCAGGTTATCCACGAGGAACTGCGCCAGGCACTCGCCCGCTAGCGGGCCGAATGCGCTGTTGTCGCTCAGGGAGATCTTCACTTCCACGAGGGCAGTCGTGTCAACGATCGGCGATGTCTCCCAGTTGAACGATCTAGAGATGGGCAGGTTGGCAGCCAGCACGGTGTCTGCCTGCGGATCGCTCCCGCCTGCGTCGACGAGAGGTGAGCCGAAGAGAGGCCCGCTAGACACTACGCGGAAGGACAGGCTGTAGGTCACGTCGTCGGCATCGCTATCCACGTCGTCGATCGTGAAGTCCACGACCACGGTGCTGCTTCCTGGTGTCTGTGACAGGGTGATCGTGCAGATCGGAGCGCTGTGGCTCTCGATCTCGTCTCGGAAGAACTCTCCACAGATCGAAGTCTGGCGGTCTCCGCCAGCCACGAGCCACGCGATGCTGTTGCTGACGCGCTCTTCCTCGTTTGCGAGGAGCCAGCAGGCACCGACCACATGCTCTGTGAATGGGAGTCGCACGATCTCGTCCCGGAACGAATCGGTGACACAGACGTGAGGATTCAGTCCAGCGACGAGCCAGTGCTGGTCGTTGCTGAGGCGGTCGATCTCGTTGGAGATCAGAACACAGTCGCGCAGGTCCTCAACGTCAGCGTCCTGCTGCTGGTGCTGGATGATGTCGTGGAAGAATTCAGCGCAGATGCCCGTCCCCGGGAAGGCCGTCAGCCAGGAGGTGCTGTTGCTGACCCGCTCCTCTTCGTTCGCGATCAGCCAGCAGAGGTCGAAGATGTTCTCGGTATCAGATCCTTCGACGCAGTTGGTGCTGCTCTCCCCGACACCAGCCCCGTCGTAGGTCTCGACGTAGTGGCAATCCAGGAAGCAGATGAAGCCGATGCTGCATGCGTCCTGGTAGTCGGGGAGTACTCGAGCGATCTTCTCGACGACCCACCGTGGCAGGCATTCACCGCACGGGATCTGGATGAAGGCAGCCCACCGCTTCCACGAGTAGCGCCCGGTGGGGGAGGAGTCGATCGTGTACGCGAGATCGTCGCCCGGCAGACCCACGTCGAACCCGCGGCCCTGAGAGAGCAGGGGCATCGATGTCCGATCCTCGCAGTTCGAGATCAGGATGTTCTTGCAGAAGTCCACGACCTCCACCGCCATGCCAGTGATGGAGCGGAGGAGAGCCTCGAGGCCCGGCTTCGTGCCCTTGATCTTGTAGATCTCGACGGCCTTCTTGATCTCCTCCCGTTGTGCCAGCACGGACAGCTCACGGTTGAGATTCACGCCCAGGAGATCAGCGATGAACGGCAGGAACTGAGCGCAGGCCTCGTCCACGTCGTACTGATTAGGCAGGCAGTCGATCAGGCCCTTGGCGTGGTCGAGATCCGCACCCAAGAGCTTCATGTACCGGCGGAGCTCGCCCTTTAGCTCAAGCCCATCTTCGTAGAGGTTGAAGACTTCGCCCGTGTCCGGGTCGACCACCTTGGGCTCGAGCGTGATCTTGCCGGTCTGGACCTCGCCTTGTTTCTTGTCCCCAATGACGTAGACCTCGGGGAGCATGTCCCACATCTTGCCCTTGCCCTTGCCGTCCTCGTCGCCTGCAGGGATCGTGCCAGCGAAGAACCCTGTCTCGATGGGGACGATTGCTCCCTCGGCCCTAGGGAGCGATACCCAGGCCCCCGTCTCCTCGAGCTGGGAGAAGATCTTGTAGTACGCGCACTGACACGCGGGAAGATCCAGATCTGTGTATCTTCCCCCGTCAGGGGGGCCCTCGAAGAGCAGTAGTCCATCGTCGGGGGTCCCCGGGTACGAGAAGAATCGCCGCACGAGCTTGATCGCAGTGACGGCTGGAGCATCCTCTGGAGCTTCCCAGGTGATGATGATCTGGGGTCCCTCGAGCCCACGCCGCAACGCGAAGTTCCGCACCACGAAGGGGCGGAGGTCCTGCGGATCTGGCGCAGCGAGCGGTGGCGGTATGACAACGACCGGCTCTGGGCAATTGGGGACTGGCTCAACCACTCACCAGCTCCAGGTCTGGGAATTGGCGGACGCGCAGTTCCTCTGGCCATTCTTCCATCGAGCCGCCCTTGCGGTCGCGGAGCTGCACAGTTCGCCACGATGTCTCGCCAGGCTTCCCTATGACCGACACTAACTCCACGGGGTGCCTGCCCAACTGCTTGACGAAGCAGGCCGTGCTGTCGTGCTCGGCGCACTGGCTGATAATCGAGCGCACCGACTCCACGTCCAGTGTGCGAGCCCGTGGCCCGCTCTCTCCGCCGATGATGATCCAGTCAGGCCGGATGCCCGGCTCGTAGTGTTCGAGACACAAATCGATGGGTCCGAGTAGTGGCTCACATGAGAGGAATCTGATTGCTGCAGGACACTGGGCCAGCAGTGGGAGGCGAGCGTCAAGGGCGTCCTGGTCCTCGCAGGAGACTCCCAGCCACACGTTATCGAGAGGCCACCCATCGTGGTTGCGCCGAAGAATCCCTACATGATCTTCGGCTTGCATCATGGCGCTCTGCTCGGGCGCACGAGGAATGGACTGAATCCACTCGAACCACTCCAGCATCCGCTCAGGGCGCTTGGTCAGGAGCTGGTAGGTGATGTGCGGTGTGGCCGCCATCACTCCGAACATGGCCGCGATGAAGTCGAAGGGCACATCTGGGTGCCACGTATCAGACATAGAATTCACGAACACGCGCTTCGGCTTCCGCCACTTGAGGGGGATGGAGAGACGCTCGGGTCGCAACTTCACGGTGCCATTGAAGTGCTTCTTCTCATCGTTGATGAGACCCGCATAGTCCTCCTGGCCCATGCCAGCGAGGCGCTTCGTCATGGTCGCACTGTAACAGTGGTCACATCCCCTGCTGACGCGAGTGCACCCCGCCAGAAAGTTGATCGTGTCGTCGCACCATTCGATTTTGCTCACGCTACGCCACCTCGTCCACGTTGCCGCGCCAGCCTTCGACTTGTGGGTCGCGTTCTAGTTCACGGCAGTGCTGAACGTAGCGTCTAACAGCAACGTCGACGTAGGCAGGCTCTAGCTCGCATCCGTAGCAGACCCGTTCCATCTTGTCGGCGGCGATCAGGGTCGCACCGGACCCGAGGAAGAGATCCAGAACCAGCTGACCAGGCTCGCTGCTGTTCCTGATTGCTCTTTCAGCAAGTGCAACTGGCTTCTGCGTGGGGTGGTACTGATTCTTGGATGCACGGTCGCAGTCCCAGACCGTGACTTCGTTCTTCGGGCCGAACCACCTCGGGGAGTTCCCCTTCTTGAAGCAGTAGTACGCTGGCTCGTGCTTTTGCTTGTACTGGGCTGAAAGGGCACCGAACTGTGCCTGGTTCTTGTTCCAGACGATCTCGCAACGGATCTCGTAACCAGCGGCACCGGCAGCGGCAGCGGCAGCGGCAGCGATCCCTTTCACCCCGGCGTGCCAGAGGTAGAGGGCTGCACGCTTGTCCGACCACTGAGCAGCAGCTGCGCAGGCTGGGCTGTAGAGATCAGTTGACCCATCTCCAGCGAGCTTCTCACGCTTGACTGTTCCACCGTCGTAGTCGACGCCGTATGGAGGGTCGGTGTAGACGAGGTGGGCGATGTCATCACCCATCAGGGTCTTGAGATCGGATTCCTTCCTCGTGTCGCCACAGAGAATCCTGTGCTGTCCGAGCGTGATCAGATCGCCAATGTGAGAAACAGCGGGCGGGAGCTTCTGTACTTCTGATCCAGGATCACCTCCCCCACCACCTTCTCCGTCGGGATCCGGGAGACCAGCTTCTGTGCGGATGTCCTGCAACTGTATGTCTGTGAAGCCAAGGTCCCCCAGATCAAGCTCCTCGATTGCCACCTCGACTTGCTCGATGAGGATCTTTGGATTGAAGTGGGACTGATCGGTCGAGCGATTGTCCATGATCCCGTAGCCGACGGCCTGGGCATCAGTCCACTCTGGCTTCCGCACCATCACCAGCTGGCCTGGGGCGGGCTCTACGACCAGGACTTCCTTAAACCCAGCCTCACGAGCCTGCTCGACCGTACCGTTACCCGCACGCACGACATTGTTTCCGTCGATGACACCGGAGCGACCCGCACCGAAGCGGTCTAGGCTGCGACGGATTGAGGCCTTGTTCTCATCGGGATGCTCGCGAGCGTTCTTCTCATCGAGCTTGATGGCGTCGATGGGGAGCACCTCAACCTTGTGCTCTGCGCGAGCCTCCTCTGTCTCCGTGGTGGGCTCTTCTTCGGGGCTGCTCATGGTTCCTCTGGGCTATCCGCCGCACTCCTGCGTCCGGCGACTGCCGCCATCTGTCTGGAGCGCGATGCTTCCTGGGACGAGAATTTCTTGGGGATCGACGGGGATGCTGGCCTTCCTCTCGCTCGTGCGGAAGGTGAGGCGCTCGCCGACTACAGGGGGCACAACGGGGTCCTCGCTGCCAGGGGGCTTCTCGAGGATGGTGAATGCGATGGAGGCTCCCTCGAGTTGGCTGCCCTTCTGATCATCGGGTGCCGGTAGCACAGTCCCTGTGCCTGGCCCGATCTTCTCGCTGATGTAGGGGACGCCGATGGTGCCGTTGAGGATCTGTGGGCCTGAGACAGATCCGCTCACGGAGAAATCGGTCGGCGACACCATGGTGACCGTCCATACCTCGTCGATGGCGGTCGAGCCGACCAGGACTTCCTTGTGCACCTCGTCGAAGTCGGGGTCGAGCACGGCGGTCCCGGCCCAGAGATCGTAGGAGGGGATGGGCCTGCGCGTGATCACACGAAGCTCTACGAAGTCGACGCCAGGCACTGAGTCCATGATCCTGAAGATGTCGCTCTCTCGCCCGTCAAGTCCGTACCCGATGAACTGTCCCGTCAGATCGAAATAGCCACCGACGATATCGCTCATTACCTCCAGCACAGGCTCGATGACTTCCGCCTCAGTGAAGCCGGGCTGGACGAAGACCGTCCCCACAATGTCGGCGGTGGCGGTTGTCGGGATGCAGAGCTCGACACAGGTGCCAGCGATGACCCGCTGATCGAAGAACGCGAGGAGGTTGTCCTGGAGGACTTGGCTGAGCGGCCCGCCTCCGGTGGGAGTGGCGCAGATGGTGACGCCGCAGCAGCCGCCGACCTTGGTGCTGCCCGGGAACGCCTCGGCCACAGCGATGCCTGGGAAGTCCTCTGCCAGGAACTTGAAGTCTGGGAGGGCGACAGCCCGGCCCAGAGCTCGAAGCGTCAGGGGGCCAAGGAGCTTGGCCTCAGTGGTCGTCTCCCGTGCTTCGCCGCCACTGGCCTGCTTTGGATTCGTGACGGCGACCGTGAGCTTAGCGGCCTCGTGGGTGAGCTGGGTGACCACCGTATTGATCGTGCCGGCTCCCACGTTGCCGATGGGGCCGCCACCGATCCGGTAGGTGGAGGTGATATCGGCACTGGTGGCCGGGATCCTCCCCTGGGCGTTGTCACCGAAGAAGGCAGTGACCGAATCTTCCTCATCGTTCTGGGTGTAGTAATTCCTGTCAGTCCCATTTGAGGTCGCGAGCTTGTCGTCGACCTCAGTCCACTCGACAGGCCCGGCACCCTCATCGACGTCGGTGGTCTGCGTTCCATCGATGACAGGCTTCTGGGTCAGCTCGAATCGCTGGAAGCTCGTCCCGTCGGATGTTCCGATTTCCTCGGTGACTGTCGTGCCCTCCACCACGCTGACGGTGCCCTCGAGTTGCCCCGCAGGGATGATGAGGTCCTCCACGGTCTCGAATGTGATGGGAGGGTTCAGCCTGTCCCTGGGAGTGCTGACCACGGTGAGCGCCGGAATCGGAACATCGGTGGCGAAGGTCTGCGGCAGGGTGAAGACACAATCCACACTCCCGGGGCTAGCACTCCTGAGCTCGTAGCCGATCAGCTTCAGGAGGTTGACCACGCTCTCGCGCTTGATAGCGGTCGTCAGGAAGGCCTCAGCAGCTGCACGGTCAATGTAGTAGTGCAGGACATCGCAGGCGTACGCCTTCATCTGCAGGAGGACGATGCCGAAGTCGCTCGGGTTCTCGTCGGTCCAGTCCGGCGTGTAGTAGCGCTTCGCCCGGAGGAGCGACTCCACGATGGACTCGTAGTCGCGAGAGTCGTAGTCGATCGGTGGTGGGGCTGGGAGGAGTTCGATCAGGGTACTCATGCTGCCTCTCTTCCGATGATCGGACCCTTCTGGAGGTGGTAGGGGAAGACCATGTTCCCTGTCACCTGAGTGCGGATGATCGTGAACGACATGGAGATCTCGAGCTTCGGCCCATCCTGCTCTGTGTACACACGATCGAGGATGACGCGCGGCTCCCACTTCTCGAGAGCTTCCCGCACATAGTGATCAGCGAGGACTCGTATGTCTGGATCGTTGGGCTCGAAAACTAGGGTGTGGAGGCGGGACCCGAAGTCACGGAGCATCACGCGCTCGCCCTTCGCTGTCCCAAGAATCTGTTGGATGCTCTGGACGACATGCTGGATTCCGTCGGAGCGAGAGATCGAGGTGCTGGTACCGACACCCCCGGTGCGGGGTGAGAAGGAGAAGGGGAATTGCCACCCCTGGCCCAGGATGTCGGTATTGGCTGCCACTAGGCGTTCTGCTCTTCCTCCGTCATGGCCGCCCACTTGGCGCGATCGTCGTCTGTCATCCGTCGCTTCGCGAAATCCGCTTCTCGCAGGACATCAGCCAAGTGGAGCAGCTCCCCTTGGAGCACGCCGTGCTCGTCCGGGTAGCCAGTGAAGATCGGATCCGCCGGATAGCTGACACAAGCGAGGAAGCGCCCGTACTTCTCGCGGTCCTCGTTCACGAAAGTGTCGATCCGGACGTAGCACATGTGAGGTAGGCTCTCGGCCACGAGCCTGCCTGCCTCCCTGCCCATCCACATGTGCCACCAGATTTCCTCCTCGTCCAGCTCGGAGTCCCAGTTGCCTCGGCGAGTGACCTCGAAGCAGTCGATGTCGCGGAGGCGCAGAGTCTCGCGGCGGAACCCGTGCAGGCCCTGATCGACCAGGAGGGTCATGGTGTCGCCGTCGCCTGTCTTGATGACCATCGCTCGGGGGTAGGTGTAGGGGACGCGCTGCTTCGCCATGGTGGGTTTCTCCCGAGTGGTGTTGCCCCTATGCGCAGGGCTGGATGGTGTCGTTGCCTGTAACTGTATCGCATCCAGTCTGAATTATCGCCCCGCAGAACGTGGCGTCACCCACGCGAGCCATCGCCTGACCGTTCGAGAAGGCTCCTGGCGCTGCTGTGACGATGGGCGTGATGCCATGACCTTCGATGGGACAGATGTGGAGATCTCCACAGCGGGCGACCTTCGACCCCTCGCACTCCACCTCCGGGCTCCCGGTGATGATGACCCCGCCGTGGTCGGTGGTGCTCCCGATGATTGCGGTTGCCTGTCTCATGTGTCCACCCGCCTGTGCAGCCACTGGCGGGCTTCGCAGCACATCTTCTCGCCCCTAGCTTCGTGGGACTCATCAGAGGTCGCCAATGACCTGTCGAGCTTCTGGGCTTCCACCATGAATTCGACCCCGCCCCGGAGAGCGCAGCAGAGCCAGACGGTCTCGTCGTCCACTACCTGCCAGTAGAAGGCAACGACCTCCCGTGGATCGATCTGGTGACCGTTGAGTTCGTGCAAGATCACTTCAGCAGCTCACCAGGCCGATCGAGAGGCTTGGCGATCTCACCGGGACGACCTCCGGGATTGCCGATCTTGGACTCGGCCCGATCGATCGCCTTGCGCAGCGCGTCGAAGTTCGCGAAGGGGCCTATCGAGTTCCCAGACTTCTTCCCCCACCAAGCGCCGGGACTACATTGGCTACACGACCACTGGCGGTATCCGTACTCGCTAACGGGCTGCCCCCTTCTTTGCACGGGGCTCGAACGGGTACATGCGGTTCCACGTCTTGTCGTCGACTTCGTTGCTCACCACGTCGCGCTTGCGCCTGTGGTCGATGGGCTTCCCCAGCGGAGCATTCATACGATCAACCCGCTTCTGGATCTCCGCTTGGGTCGTGGAAGGCCCTAGCCTGCGGCGGCCCTGCGCGTGGGCGTACCACGTTCTCGGCTCGGGGCATGAGAGTGTCCAGCCGTTGTACTCCATCTCTCCTCCAGGATCTGCGCCGCGTCTACTTTCGCTCGAGCTTCTGCGGACGTACACCATGGGCCGATCTCGGTGTCACCCTTTCGAGCATACCACCATCGACCTACTTGACCTATCCACCAGCCCAGGTGCTCGAACATCGCTTCCTCCTACCTCTTCTTCTTGGCCTTCTTCTTCGACTTCTTCTTGGCCGACGGCTTCTTCTTGGCAGCTTTCTTCTTCGCCGCCTTCTTCTTGGGTGCCTTCTTCTTGAGCTTCTTGGCCGAGCGCTTGCCGGACTTCTTCTTGCCCTTCGCTGCCTTGGCCTTCGCCGCCTTGACATCTTCCTCGCGCACGTTCGCGGGGAGGTCGCCCTTGGCCGCATCAGTGCGAGCCGCTGACTCGTCTGAACCGATCTCCTTGACAGCGGCCCGTGCATCCTTGTTGCTCTTGAAAGGGCCAAAGGTCTCGCCGCGCTTGGTGAAGTACCAGTCCTTGCCTTTGCGGAAGAGCCGGAATCCGAGTTTGCTAACTGCCATCTGATACTCCTTGTCGACGAATTGAACTTCTGGCCTTTGTAGTCAGCCACCGACTGGATGGCCACGCGGCTCCCCGAGTTTCTCCTCGTCCCCGGGCAGGAAGTCGATCTCGATAATACCCCAGGGCGTGCGATTGTTAGGGCAGAAACTCGCGGTTAGCCACGTCCCGGCTCTCATCTCACCAGGATCCTCCACTAGGCCCTCAGCCCCACAGGGAGGCGCTTCTCCCAGCAGAATCCCGCAGTCCTCCAGGATTGCCGCCACTCGCTGCACGTCTCTCACGAGGCGCTCCTGGCCGACCCGGATGACGATGTAGGGCCATTCGCGATCGCATTCGTGGTCGTGGGTTGCTCCGTCCCCAGAATCGATCGTGCGGAATCCGAGCGACACCAACGCCTCCACCGCGCGGCGAATGCCGGGGTTGAGGTCATCGGGGAGACCCGTGGGGGTCAAGTCGTCATCAAGCTCCCGAGCCTGGGGGCGCACTCATGGCAGCAGTCGATGGTGCCCCCCCTCTTGTTGACCAGCTGAACTGATCCCTGCGCACCATCCAGTGGACAGTCGCAACCCTCGCACGGCCCGAGCTTCGACTTGGGCCTGAACTCGTGCCGGAGGATTCTCCGCATTGGGGCCGGTGCTGGTGTCTCGTCAGGCAAGTTGGTACCTCCTGGGATCAGTTGTGCTTGAGCGGGCTGCCCGAGTCGCACAGAGCGCCGCTCGCCGTCCGCTTGTCGTCGCCAGTGATGTCGGTAGTGCGGCCAGCCTTGAAGGCCTCGGTGGTCGCGCCCTTGACCGTCTCGTCCTTCGTCCCATCGGTGACCTCGGTGACCTTCCCCTTCACGGTCTGGATCATGTCGCCTTCAACCAGGACGGTGTAGTCGCCACCGACCTTGAGGGTGCAGTCGCCGTCGACAATGGTGTGCTTCGCTCCGAGTACATGCAGCTCATCGAGTCCGATCACGACGCAGTAGCGCCGCTCTCCCATGATCCTCTCGACCTTGCTGCCATCGGGTCCTACCTCACTATAGGTCGCCGTCGGATGCCAGATGTGGATTCGCTTTTGCGGGTTGCCGTCCTCGTCGATCGTGTCGTCTATCTCGAGGATGATCGCCTTCTTCGGATCAGGTGAAGCGCTGCCGCTCTCGCTCGAGTCCAGCGACTTGAACACCTTGTTCTGAGGATAGAGTGCAGCGAATGGGCTCTTGGGCTCCTTGACCTCCGTGCCATCGGCAGCCACCGTCTCGTCAGTTCCCTTGGGATCCATCGTCGACTCATCGGCATCGCCACGGGCCAACTTCGGAGGCTCAGGGATCGGCTTCTTGTTCCCACCGCTCCCATCGTCGCCGGGAGGCTCCGCCCAAGTGCATCCTGTGTACATGGGCCTGTCTGGGTTGCCGCTCTCGAACTCGCATTGCACCTGGCTCTCGAGCTCGGGCACCTTGAAGTCCCCGTTGTCAGGGATGCCTCCGTAAGGCATCACTGGGTAAGCCCAGGTCGTCAGGATCTTGAGCCCGAAGACCTCCGGCACCAAGAGCTTGACTCTTCCCAGCTTGCGTGGGTCTTTCCGATCCTTGACGAGCGCACGCTTCTTACCGAGGAAGTCCTCGTCTGGGTTCAGGGTCGCGAGCCGTTCCATCAGTTCATCGCCCAGTGGTTCAACAGCGCCTGATGGACCTTGGTCAAGTGACGACGCTGTATCTTTGCGATGGACTTCTCAGTGTGTCTGTCCACGAAGTAAAACTCATCCTCCGTGCTGGTCATTATGACGATAGGGAGGGAGCTCACGGGGCACTGTAAAGGACCGTGCTTCCTGATCCAGATGTAGGCGGCGCATGCATGTAGTGCTGTCGCATCCGCATGGCCACCCAGCATGACGACTTCCTCCGCGGCCCTCTTCATAGAAGGCGCATACTGCGCACCAAAGATGGCCTCCAGTGTCTGCACCGTTACCCCACGACCCCCGCCTGCACACTCTGGGAGGACACGTCGAACCGGCCACCAGCGGTGAAGGGGCTGGAGATGGGACGTGCCGACTTCGGCAGCCTGCTTCGGCCAGGCTTGCCCTGCCACGATCTGCCGATGTCGAACTCCAGGTCGTACCCGTTCTCGATGTTGTGGCGGACAGCCATGGCTCGGTAGAAGCCTGACGCCTTCCCTACGCCCACGATTTCGATCATCTGCCCACCCCGGAGCTTCTCGAGTCCGATCGCGTTGGCTGTGCCGCCAACGAGCCAGCGGGAGTGCTGGGAGTAGGCCTCTGCCTGCTTCTTGAGTGCATCCGCGTTCTGCTCATGCCCCTCGCCGACCATGTACCGGAGAGGCTGGACACCGTTCAAGGTCACCAACTCCTTGGAAGCGATCCCGTCCTTCCTGCCCTCAGCAGTGATCGGGTCGTCCTGCTCCTCGCTCATCACGTCGATCAGTTCCTTCGTGAGAGGGTCGAGCTGGGTGGCTAGGACCTCCTGCCCCATGAAGTGAGTACGGCTGCCCACCCGAATCTTGTTCATCTGAGACTGCTCGCCGTCGTTGTAGATCAGCCTGATGCCCGAGTCCTCGAAGCGAGGCGCGTGCCAGTGCATGATCCCATCCATGACGTAGAACTCGAATCCGTGCAGACGCGCGCGCTTCAGGAGGAACTGAGCGTCGGTGCGGTTCACCTGGGCAACATGCTCGTGGAGGACTGGTGTGTCGTCGACATCCGCTCCGAAGCCGTGCCTACCCGCGATCTCTCTAGCTATGTCCGAGTCAGTCATCCCCTCATAGACTCGACGCTCCTCGTGCCTGGCCATCACAACAATCTCACCGAAGGCAGTCAGGATCACGCGGGGCTCGCGGCCCTGATCGAAGTCCCACTCCGGCTCGGTCAGGTAGAAGGTGCCCCGGTTCACAATGCCGGTCTTCGCATAGCCAGTGCGGATGACGACCTTGCTGTTTTCCTTCCACAGCGGCTCGTCTGTAATCCCGTGCTTGATGTTGTGCAGCACGATCTTCGCCATTGGGATGAGGTCGATCGTCTCTTCCACGGAGACTTGCCTGATGTGGTCGCCGAACCCAGCCTCCTTCAGGCTGGTCCCGTCGATGTCAACGACGTACTGGGGCGCACGCCGATCGATGGCGACGGTCTGGCGGTCGACTTCGCTGACGGGACCTGCTGCGCTCTGTCGTGCCTGTCCCGGCGGACGCAGGGACCCAGGGTCTGGCCCTGGCTGTGGCTCAGCTGTGAACTCGCATGGGTCTCTGTCCGCCACGGGTCACCCGATCTCCCTGAACAGCTCAGCCTGTGGGATGGCGAGCTCCTTGCCGGTCTCGATGTCGAATGCAAAGAAAACGTCGTTGACATCGGCGATGAGCCACCAGTGCCTTTCGGGCTCCCCATTCTCCCATGCGTACTTGTCCAACTCCTCGCCCCGTTCGTGCTCGATGATCTTCACACCGGGGCTGAGGTCGTCTTCGTTCTTGGGAGTACGTGAGTGCAGGAACTTTCGGACCGTGCCGACCGCATCGCGGATGGCGGTGAACGCTAGTCCAGCGTATCGAGAGCCCTGAAAGATCGGCACCGTCTAGGTCCTCCTGCTCGTGTCCCCCGGGTCAGGCCGGAAGGCGTCCTGCGAGGATAGCACTTCGTTCTCTCCGACGCGGTGCATGTTCTCGCACTCGAAGATCTGATGGACGCCCTTCTCCGGCCTTGGCATCGGAGCCAGGATCACCAGTCCACAGAACGGGCACCAACCGAGTCGACCGTATTTCAAGTCTCAACACCCGTCCCTTCTGGTGTGGGGGCCTTGGGCTGGTGCGTGCCCTCGAGTGGCTCTGGATGACGTAGGGGGAGCTGGCCCGTGATGTGGAATCGCCAGGGCAGTCGGTGGTGCCAGCGGGAGATGAGCTCGTGCCACACGTTCGACGCCCTGTGGACGCAGAGCCCCAGGCATAGACCCTCCCACGCCCCAAGAACCGCAAGTGCGTCCAGATGCAGCCTCAGCGCGTAGGAGAGACCGATGGAGATCCACACGGAGGCGCAATACCCACACTCACTGAAGATTCCTAGCAGCGGATGGATCCGGGAGGCAAACGCACGGCATGGCGCGAGGATGACAGACGTAGAGAGGATCTCCGCAATTGCCTCGGCGGTGACGACCGCGATGATGAAGGCTACAGCTGTTTCCATTTTCTCTTGAGATGCCAGTCGCATGGATTTGGGGCCAAGCATGCTCGGAGTTTCGCAGTGTCCCCGGCCCCTAGGCGGAACCGCCAGTAACGATCCTTCTCACAGAAGAAGCTGCCTCCTACGTCCAAGCGGGAAGCGATCCAATCTCGAAACTCACGCGCAAATGTCTCTGAAGCTGAGACGAATCCAAATAGAACCCTTCCTCGAGACCGATAGAAGGAGCCATCACCATCTATCACCCCTCGCATGAACCCAGTCTCCACATTCGCAGGAAGACCCCGCGGCCATTCGATCGAATAGGACTTTCCTGAATGCAGCCCGAGATCTTCAAACCACTCCACGATCTCATGGAGTCCCATTGTGATACGACAAATGTATGAATCTCTAGTTTTGTATTTCTTGCACGGTACCCCGATCGCATCGGCGATTCGGCTCAAGAGATCCTCCTCCCTCATGGCGAGACAAACCTGTTTCCCCCTGGTACTGACGCCGAGGTATCCATCGGTCCAGATCAAGCCAACGAGGTAAGCCAAGTTTGGGGACCATGATCGGAAGAAATCCTTATTGAGAGACGACGAAGCATGCCTTGCTAAGACACTGGCTTCAGATATTGTGCGACTCTCCACTGCATACTTCAGAACGGTTGTCCTGCCGACTGGCAGGATCTCTGCAATCCTGTAGCAACTCAATCCAGAGGCATACAGTTCACGGATGTTGGCTTCGATTTCCGGAGCTACTCTTGTTCCCATGACTACATCTTACTTGCGATCGCACACTGGGCAGACGCAGATCTCGACGTACGCTCCGTTCTCACCAGGCAGCTGCTGGTACTGCAGCCGCGTCCTGATTGGAGACTGGCAGGTGGGGCACCGCTTATACCTAGGAGGCCCACGATCCCCGTAGGTCTTGGCAGCAGGCTTCGCTCCGGGGCAGCAGGCCACACTAGATAGTGCTGTCTGAATACTGTTCGAAGGTCGCGTCTGCTACAGCCCGGATAGCCCCACCAGGTGGTCCGATTCCACCCCAGACCTCACGCCAGTTGTCAGGTGCTCGCTTCAAGCGGCGCACTCGCAGACGAGTGAGCACACAGACGAAGAGCTTGTGAGTTACCAACTCTAGGATCGGTGGAGCTACCTCGTCACCACCACTCCCAGCTCGGCTCGGCTTCATTCTCTCCTGTAGCCATCGGATGGAGTCCTCAACGCTCATCTGGATGCCGCGTGAGTCGCTGTTGCCCCACTCGTTGAAGAACAGCTCAGCACGCCACACGGTTGGATTTCCGTGTTGATACTGATTCGTCATGGTCTTCCGACCCTGTACTTCGGCCCACTTGTAGTTGGTCTCGTCCTCCTCGTCGTCGACCTCTGGGTTGTAGTGGAGGAAGAGTCTGGAACCTGGCCTGTCGCGCTCTCGAATATAGAAGCGCGTCTGTACCGGATGAATGCTGACGGCTTCGCCGCGTTTGTAAGGCTGAGCCCTCTTAATGTCCCAATAGTACAATGGCATTAGATGTCTAGCCTCCTCACTTCACCGCACGAGCATTCGGATTGCTCCGGGAACTGCTCGTATGAGTCTCCGATCTTGATTGTGGTCGTCTCACCCACGGCGTATGCGTTCTGAACCTCTTCAGCGACTTGCTGCGGAGTGAACTCAATCAGCTCCGCGATGATGACGTTCACGACCCCGCACTCACAATCCCATTTCGCTGCTTGGATGAAGTCGGCTTCGAGAGTGTGCTGGTTGAAATCGCATTCGCCAGCAGCAGTGACCCGACGACAAGCCACTCGACCCTCGGGTTGGCTGGTCATGCCGGCTCCCGCCACTGTCTCCCCAGTGCTTGTTGACCTGATTCCTGCTACTGCGCCTGGATCCTCGAACTGCCACTGCTGGCAGGCAGGACACTTCCACGCGTAGCCACCCCACAGACCCTCTCCCAGCTTCATCTGTGTCATGTGGTCCTCGCTGATCCTGTCATCCCAAGATCGGGGGCACCGAAGCGGCGCTGATTCTCACGCTGCGAGAAGCGCTGGACGATCCGTGCCAGGACTTGGCCCTCCACCTCGAGGGTCACGTTCACAACCTGGTCCTGCATCTGGCTACCACCGATCCTCGGTGCAGCTGATGCTGCCGGTAGCCTGGGTCGAGCCACCTCTGGCCGTGAGACTCTTGCTGGCAAGGCAGCGGGAGACGCTAGTGCTGCGATCACAGGATTCACGGGTGCGCCACGGGCATCCGTGATTGTGCCGAGCCCCGCTACCGGACCACGCTGGCGGGAGAGACGTGCCACAGCAGAGATCGGCGCTGCCCGTGAAAGATCTCGTCGCTTCGAGAAGATGAAGCCCTTCTCTGCTTCTCTCGACGCAAACCGAGCCTCAGAAATGTCTTGCGCCTTCTTGAGCTGGTCCAGGATGCTGCCTGTAGGTTGGGCGATGGCGTCGCCATCCGCCTTGCTTGCCTCCAGAAACGCCTCGCCCATCTTCTCGCCGGCTCTGGTGGCGGCCATCGTCACCTCAACCTCGACGTCATCCTCCGCCATGATCCCAAGTGCGATTAGGACTGACTTCACCGTCTCGACCCAGCCTTTGATTCTGTCGATGATGGGCTGGATGAATTCGACGACGGCCTGCACGCGGCCCTTTATCCAGTCGATCACCGGGGCGATGAACTGGACGACAGCATCAACCGCGCCGGAGACGCCATCCTTGACCGAGGACCAGAGATTCCTGAACCAGTCGATAGCGAGGCCGATTGCCAGGCCGAGAGCTCGGAATGGGAGGGCGACGATCCTCACCAGTCCGCCGATCACAGCACCCACCACTCGGATGGCGACTGCCAGGAGCTTCAGCGGTGTGGCAATCAGGAACCCGATCGCGAAGCCGACGGCTGCCATGACAGCCGCGAAACTCACACCTGAGTCCTCGCCGGATGAGAATAGATCGATGATTGGCGCGAAGGCTGCGGCGAGCTGGCCCCAAACCTCCTTCAACGTCTCCCAAATGGACAGCCCGGCGGACTTCAGACTCTCCCAGACATCCAGGGCAGCGGCCTTGATGGGAGCCCAGACTGCACCGAAGAACGCGACGCCTCCGGCGAACGCGGTCTTAAGGAGGAACCATGCCCCGGCGATGATGGCTATCGCTGCGACGATGCCAAGGGCCACCAGGGTGATCGGCCAGAGCGCAGCGGAGATCCCGACGCCGACTGTGACGGAAGTTGCGAGCAACCCCCACAGCCCGACGATGGCTGAGAGCATGGCCGGAATGATGCCGGTCACGACAGCGACGACCGCGCCCCAGACCGAGGCGGCGAGTCCTGCGAAGCCACCGGCAGCCGCCAAGCTGGCGGTGACTGACGCCCAGGCAGTGACAATCCAGACTCCTGCAGCGCCAATAGCTGTTGAGATCGCCGAGAAGTAGCCGAGGATGATAGCTTTGGATGCGGCCCAAGCGGATGCCGCAATGCCAGCGAACCCGCCGACCGAGGCCCAGGCGGAGACCACCCAGGCCCAGGCCGAGGTGGTCGCCGTCCAGATCGAGGTGACGTAGCCCGATAGGGTTGCTCGCCCCGCTGCGATAGCCGCTGTGCCCTGCGCAGCGAATCCTCCGCTCGCGCCAAGGGACGACGCCACCATGCCCCAGGTAGCCGTCACAGCGGCTGCTATCGAGGACAGGAAGCTGCCGCTGATCGAGAGTGCTGCTGCTCCAGCCGCGACCACGAAGTTCTTGACGAGCGAGAACGAGGCGGCGAGGGAGGCAGAGGCTATGCCAGTGAACCCGCCAGCTGCAGCTACGGCGGCAGCGACCCATGACCATGCTCCAGCGATTGATGTCCATATAGAGACAACGAACCCGCCGGCAATCGACAAACCGGACGAGATCGCCGCGGTTCCCACGGCGAGATATCCGCCAGCCGCCATGGTGTTTGCATGGAAAGAGGCGACGGCAGCCACCACACTCGCGAAGGCCGTAGAGGTCCAGGTGCCAAGGCCAGTGATCGAAGCCCAGATGCCAGCGGTCATGGTGCTCAGCTGGGCAGAGAGTACTTGCCAGGTGAGACCCATGACGGAGGTAGAGGTGACGGTGATGCCCGCCATCGTTGCGTACTCCAACATGGAGAGAGACAACAGCGACATCGTTCCGGTGAAGATCAGAGCCGCCCCGCCCACTAGGAGGATGATTCCGGCGAGGAGCCCCATGACGCCGATGGCCAGCTTGACGGACTTGGGGAGCGCCAGGAACAGGCTCAGCATCTTCACGAGGACTTTGTTCGCAGCCTTGATGAACGGCAGGAGCTCGAATCCGATGGCGCTCGCCGCGTTGCCCAGCGATCCCCTCAGTGTGTCCAAGCCAGCGACGAGACTCTTGGTTGTCTCATCGAATGCCTTCTGGAGCGCGACGCCTTTCTCGAACTCCGTGTTGGACGTCCTGAGGTTCTTCTTCACCTTCTCCACGCTGCTGGCGAGCCCCAGCAGCGCGGGGCCGACGCGCACCCCCGAGAGCTTGAGATCCTTCAGCGCCGATGTGGCATCGGAGAAGCTGAGTGTTTTCAGCTTCTCCAGAAAACCGACAATGGCTCCCGTAGCGTCCTTCTCGAACGTCTCGGTGAACTGAGCTCCAGTGATCCCCAGGAACTTGCCGAACTTATCAGCCTCGCCTGCCATAGCGCCGGTCAGTTTGATGAGCGCAGAAGCGCCCGATTCGCTGGCGAACTTCATGTCGAGCAGCGAAGCGCTCAGGGCGAGAGCCTCGTCGGCGGTGATGCCCGCCAATGCGGCAGCAGGCCCGAACCGCTTGGTCAGGTCGAACAGGTCAGAAGCGACCGCGTTCGTGCTGTCGCTCAGGGCCACCATCGCGGAGCCCATTTTATTCGCCTGCTGGATCGGTTGCTTGAACAGCCCGGCCAGGGTGCCGAATGCCTCGGCAGATTCCGCCTCCATGAGGTTCGAGGCTCGCGCCATCTGGCTGGCCTGGAAGGCGATGGCCTTGATGTCCTCGGGCACGGTGATGCCCATCTGGCCAGCTTTCTCCGCGACCTGCGCGAACTCGATAGCGCCAAGAGGCAGGTCGCTGGTCAGCTGGATAAAGTCGTCCCGGAGTTGGTTGATAGCGTCCCCGGAGAGCCCGGTCTTTTGCTTCACCCGGAACATCACGTCCTCGAGCTTGGCAGCTTCATTCACCGCGAGCCCAACCGCTCCCACGAGCCCGACACCAAGGCCAGTCGCCACCGCTCCTGCGCGGAGCTGCAGCTGCGCCATCGCACGCTGGTTCTCGATGGCTGCCTCTGTGAGACCCCTGAGCCTCTTCTCAACGCGGTTCGCCGCGGGGGACAGTGAGTCCTTCGCGTTGAACTCTACGCCGAGTCCGAGGACGCTACCGGGCATGGGTCGTTGATCTCCTAGAGTCTGTTATTACCCTACGAACTTTACGATCAGCTTGAACGCAAATGCAGCCACCATCCCGCCCATGGTGCCCAACGCAATCACCCTGGTTGCGAGAACGCTGTGGTCCAGGGTTATCTTCTGCATGCTCACCTCCAGATTTCCGATACTCGTCGCGAAGCCCTCCATGGTTGCAGTCTGATTTTTGATGTACTCTTCCATGCGTCCCCCGTGTCCTGCGATCCACTCGATGTGGACGCGTTGCGTTTCCTCGAGAGACTTGAGGCGTGCGTTGGCCCTGCTCTGCTGGCCCTCGAGTGTGGTGATACGTTCTGCCTCGTCCGCCATCAGCTACTGTCCTTCTTGCTGTCCTGATCTCTGAGGGCGCTTGCCAGTGAAGTGGTGGCGGTCGCAAGCTCAGAGAGCGCCTCCGTACTGGCGCGGAGGATCTCCCTATCATGCTCCTCCTGCGTCTCGTGCGCGGCCTGCAGCTCGCGCAGGAGTTGATCGTGGCGCTCCTCGGAGTGCTCGAACCGCTCGTACGCCTGGTTCTGGAGCCGGCGATTGCTGAAGATCCAGGCCACGAGCAAGATGCCGACGAATACCGAGTAGGCGTAGATCACCAGCATGAAGGAGGCAGCGGACACTCCATCGGCACCCGTCTCCGCGTAGATGGCAGCCCCCCTGACCATCATCTCGTTGAACTCGTCAGGAGTGAGGATTCGCCCGTCGCTGCCGAGAGTCTCGGCTACCTTGGCCGCGATGGCAGCCAACTGGTCAGCGTCCAGACCCTGCCTCTCAGGCGACTCCCCTGCGATGCAGGGTGTCGCCACGAGCAGGGCCAGGAAGCAAATCACGGAACGAATCACTGATCATCTCCTCTTGTTCTTCTTGCTGATCTCGTCCTCGAGTTCCACTGCTCGATCGTACACCCACTCGCGTCGGTCGTCGGCCATGGACATTGCTTCTTGAAACGAGGTGTTGCTCCCGTGGGAGCGCTCGATGAAGAAGCACTGCTCCATCACGTACTCCGCTTCCGCCGCTGCTTGTTGCGGCGACCCAGAAGCAAAAAAGCCGTCACCGAGATCGTCACTGGACTGATGACGTTGCACTTCTGGCACTGGATGAGCTGCTCGGTCTCTGGCCCGAATGTCCCACGAACTGGGAACTCGTCGTCGAACACGTCCAGATGATCGACTGGCATCCTCCGCACGAATGATGTGCCGAATCCAGCAGCGCCTTCCTGTGGACTGTTGCCACAGTACTCGACCAGGCAGAGTGCATACATCGCATACAGGAAGCCGATCGGATCGACCTCCGGATCGAACTGCTGGGACAGGGCGTGCATATCGCCACCTGTCGGGAATCGGAAGAGGGCGTTGAGAGGAGGATCCAACTCTTCGTCCTTGATCCGGAAGCAGCGAACGCCATCGTGCTTGGCATTCCCGAAGCTCACGCCATCGCGTGTCTCGTTGAAGTACTGCTTCCAATCGTAATCCTCACGCTTCTCGGGTCGCTCAGGAGGAGATTCGCCTCCGTCCTCGAGCGTCCAGACTTCGATCACATCGGGTGGGATCTCGGCGTAGAGACTGCCACCTTTCTTGGACTTCTGACATTTCTTGCTTGGGCAATCGCGATCCACAACCAGGGGTGTGTTCGCGCCTATGGCTGCGACCTTCAGAGAGATGAAGTCGATGTCGCCCTGATACATCTCTGGTGCGATCTGACGGGTGAGTGGACCGCCGCCGATGCTGTGCACGCAACCGAAGAGAATCGCATCCTGAATGGCCATCCCGTCTTCGGCCATGACCTCTTTGCCGATCTCTTGACGCACCTCGCCGTCCATGCGTTTGAGGCAGACATCCTTGATGATCTTCCCGTTGATGAGTATGCCGCCGGGAAGCGTATAGTTCCTGGACCCAGATGGGGCACCTGGTCGTTCTGGTCCTGCCATGGTGTGTTTTCTCCGTGAGTGGTGCAAGGCGGCCCATTGGGACCGCCCTGCCAGACACTACCACAGGGAGGGACAGCACGGTGGTGGTGCTATTAGCCTCCGAGGCTCGAGCTGCCGTATGCACCGGACGCAACACCGCCAGACTGTGCGGCGGGAGCCGAGCCCTGCAGCTCGATCCAACCTTCGTTTGCCAGCTCCATCGTCTCGATCATGGGATCGGAAGATCCCGCGTCGATTGCGTCAGCAGCTTCGTAGATGGCAGGCCATGCATGGAAGATCTCCCAAGCCTTGGCCAGGTTGCCGCCCTTGTCGTAGACCTCGATGATGACCTGCCGACGGAAGTCGGGAGGAGGCAGACCATCGGGGCCGAGGTTGCCGGACTCTTCGATGCGCACGATGTCTCGACGCCATTGGTAGAGGTCGTCGTGGGCTGCCTTGCCACGATCGCAGACGATGTTGTCGTAGCCCGTGAGCCCGGGCAGCTTGTTCATCGTGACCGGATCGGTGCCTTCCCGGTACTCCGAGATCTCGGTCTCTTCCTTGAGGCCAGTGACCTTCCGGAAGCCGGCGTGGACGAACCCGTCGATGACGACCCGATACTTGAACCCCTGGTAGGGGTCTTTCCTGGTGCCTTGAAAGACTGGCATGGGTACTTCTCCTGGTTCTTCCTATTTGGTCTGAGTGTTCAGGTGTGGGTTCTCGGCTTACGCCCGCTGGGCGATCTCTTCCTCGATGCTCTGCGCACGCCCGTCGTAGAGACCGACTCGGAAGATCACGAACTCGGCGGGTGGCGGAGCGTTGACTCCGACCTCGCAGATGACGCGGCCTTCCGCGATGCTCTGTGGCGTGTTGGTTTCCTCGTCGCACTTGACGAAGTAGCTCTGCTTCACGTTGGTCGTGGGCGTGAGCATCTTCTTCTGCCACAGGCCGGTCAGGAACGCGCCGTTGACGCGCTCGATCTGCCGCCAGAGGATCGGGTCGTTCAGCTCGAACACCGCCCACTGGTTGCCTTCCTCGATGCTCTCCTCGATGAAGTTGAGGAGACGGCGGATGTTGACGTAGTGGCGACCGTCCGTTCGCTGCCAGAGAGTTCTCGCTCCCCAGATGCGAATGCCGCGGCCACGGAACTTGCGGACGGCGTTGATGCCAACGGGGTTCAGGATGTCCTGCTCGCCGTTGGTGACGTTGTAGGTCAGGTCGATGATGCCGGTCAGCGCGATGTTCGCTGGCGCGTGGTGGACGCCACGCTGGAGTGCGACCTGCGCGTACTGGCCCTGGACCCAGCCGCTGAGCGGGAGGCGCAGGCGCTGGTTGTTGACCACGGGGTCGGCAACGATGGCCCATGGGTAGTAGAGAGCAGCCTGATGGGCATCGACGTTGAGCTCGTGCTCGCGGAACTCCCTGACCTCCTGGGGGCGGTCGTCGCTCAGGGGAGCGTCCAGGATGACCATGAGGGGGTCTGCGTCGCGGTGCCGCTGCATGGCGTAGTCGGCGAGACGCTTCTGGACAGGCACGCTGGTCACGCCAGGGATCGACAGCATGTTGATGTCGTCGACCTGGTTGAAGACCTCGATGCCACTGGGCAGGACCGTCGGGCTCCCGCTCTGGCCGATGTAGTCATTGTCCCCGGGAGTTGCACCGTCGTCCCCACCGTCGAGGGTGGTGAGAGGCACGGGGTCGGGGATACGGAACGCGAGCTCCACCGGGGTGGAACTGAGGTCCTCGACCTCGATCTCGGTCGACTCGTTTTCCTTGCCGCTGAGGCGATCCTCAACGTAGTCGCGCTCGTTCGTGGGCTCCATGCTCAGGAAAGTGAATTCCTCGAGTAGGAGTCCCTCGTCGAAGACGGTGATGTTGAACTCCTGAGTCGCCGCGACAGCGCCGGAATTGAGGCTCGTGGCGATGGCAGCAAACTTGACGATGTTGCCAGACACAGCGGTCACGAGCACGGATGTGATCGCGTTCACGTCATCATCAAAGGTCATCCGAGCACCCACGAAGATTTCCAGCGAGTCGTCCACTTCCACCTCGGTGGCACCGGGCCCGATGGGAGCGCCAACGGTGAACGTGCTCCTACGGTGGCTCGTGGCACACTCGACATTGGCGCCGCTCGGAATGGTCGTGCCCACACCGCCACTGAACACGGAGGTCTGGAAGGAGACGGTGCGGAGAGCCACGTCGATATCGTTGACGAAGACAGTGGCAATCTCGGAAACGCCACCAGGCACATCAGCGATGACAAGGGCGTCGCCGAGCTGGATGTTGTTGATCGAAGCGACAGCGATCGACGTGTCGCCCTCGGTCAGGATTGCAGTGGTCTTCGTAGCGTACCGCTGCGTGTTGATCTGCACATCGTCGCCCCACGAGCCAACGCTGGCAGCGCGGATCGTGAGGGTGTCGCCACCCTCCATGTCCTTGAGTATGACCTCAGCGACTGCAGCGCCTTCGCCCACGACGCGAGCGACCCAGCATCTGGCTCCGCCCTCATCGAAGAACCGCTCGACAGCGTGGGGTCCGTAGCTTCGCTTGTAGAAGCTGCCGAACCGCGCCCGCTGCTGCGACTTGTTCGTGATGAGCTGAGGCTCGTCCGTGGGGCCCTTACGGAAGATGGAGAGGAATCCACCTGCCGAGACGCCCACGCCGATGATGCGGGGCGCACCCTGCTCTTCTACGATGTAGACACCTGGGTGTCTGGTTTCGATGCCGATGGTCATGGTCTTAACTCCCTAGTGAGTCTGCTGATGTTGGGTGCGTGGTCTCTCGGTCCCCGGTGTCTGTCTATTCGCCGCTGCTACTTGAGGTGGCGGTGGAGGTCTCTGTCTTCCGCGCGGGGAGCTTCTTGCCTTCCTTGACTGCCTTGATGCGAGCTGCGTCTTCCTTGCTGTGCGCCTGGCGTCCACTGGGTGGACCGGCCTTGCGGACGACGACCTTGCGGAGGTCCTTGGTCATCAGATACTTGCGCACCTCGCGGCCATTGAGCTCGCGGACAGTGAGTTCTCTTGGCGACACTTCCTTGTGCGCAAGGTGCATGCTCTCTCGCGGCATCCCCCGCTTCTCGGGAGGGAAGTTGATGGTGAGCAGGCCACCGCTTGCGTTTCGGACCTTGCAGGGCTTGTCGTGAACCTGTGGCTGCGTCATGGTGCTGTGACCTCGATTGTCGTTTGCCGTTCGTTGATTGATCCGAACCCGAAGAGGACGCTCTCAACCAGAGGAGCTTCCTCGAGATCGCCGACCCAGGAGGGGGCGAGGATGGATACTTGGGTCTGGCGCACTGCCAGCTTGTTCTGCATCTGGCTACCGTCGTTGGTGGGACCGAACTGGACGATCGCCATCTCCTCACCAGTGGCCCTCGATGTCACCGTGCGCCACTGCTGCATCACCCTCGCGAGCGCAGCCTGCATCGCATCGGCCTCCCGGGGATCGCTGCTCTGGACGCTAATGACCATGCTCGCGATTTGGTGAACTGGCTGTTCGCCGTGGGTAGCCACGAGGCGAGCTGTCGACCAGTTGATGAGCCGGCCAGCGTCCCGCATCTCCTGAGCCTCACCAGATCCAGTGAAGGACATGGCCACGGAAGGGATCGTGGACAGCCCCAGGTTCGGGCTCCGCATGATGAAGACTTCGGGACTCGCCACGTACTGGATCTCCAGCCGCCCAGTGCTGGGGGCTGTCAGCGTGACCGTCTTGGCAGGCCCGAGGCTCGAGAACAGGTTGGTGGTCCGTCCTGGATCAGCAGTCAGGTCGTAGGCCTCGATCGGCTCCTCGACATTGAAGTCAGTGTCCAGGAGGATCACCGTCTCGCCTGCGTCCTGCTTCGAGCGCCACAGCCCCTGGACCTTCATGCCCTGGAGGTGCTTGCGCACGGAGCGCATGATGTCTTCCTCGAAGTCCACGATGCCGTCTGTGTAGACCGTGACGTTCGCGACCTCTGGAGTGCGGCGCTGCCTGACGCCACCGCCTGGGTTCATCAGGATTGCGACTGCTGGGTTGCGTCCGTTGATCGCTGACAGGTCGATGAGGTTGGCGTCGATCTCCTGGTCCGTGTTCCACTCGATCTCGGGGTCGAGAGAGTTATCCGTGGCGTCGTCCCACATCGCGCCATCCCAGTACTTCCAGGTGATCCCACCATCGGTGGAAACGCGGAAGCGGACGTCACCTTCGTTCTCCTCGAATTCTGCGCGGAAGCCGTAGAAGGCATCGATCCCGGAGGCGGGCTTACCGAGGAGGTGGACTTCCGCGGCGTTGAGTCGCTGGCTCCGGTCGTAGTGGCCGGTCTCTGGGTTGATCGGTCGTAGGCGGAGCGTCCCTCTTGCCTGCACGGCGTCCGCACTCTGCGGCACAATCCGTGTCGGGGTCGGATAGCTGTCTCCCAGTTCCATGTCCCAGATCCGTTGCACTAGCTGACGAGTCTCCTGGCTTCCTTCTCGATGGCCCTCAAGATCAGTTTGCCTGCTTCATCACGTCCCTCTTGCCAGGCCGGCCTCACGAAGGGACGGGGCGGGATGACGATCTCCGTGAACGCTGCTCCCTCGCTTTTGTCCGTGTCCTCCAAGTTGGATCCCTCCCTGTTCTCGGGGGAGTCCCTGGCATCACCGATGGAGAACATGCCCAAGAATCCGAGGGCTCGACGAATTGCATCCGTCACCGGGATCGTCGCGCCGAATTCGTGCACCAGGCCGATGTTCACTATGGGCTTGCCGCTCGTGTGCTTGACGCCACGGAAGAGGCCAACCATCACTCGCAGATCACCGCGGCTCTGGATTGTGATGCTGTTCAGCATGTCCCCGTGGTTCACGAGCGTCTGCTCGCTGCCCTTCTGCTCGATGGTGAAGGGATGGAGCGGTGCATACTCCGATCGGCCTCGAGAGACGTTCAGCTTCATCAGCACTTGGATGTGGCCTGCCGCCTTGAGGATTCCGAACTTCATGCCACGGCGCATCGCCTTCTGGAGCTCGCCACCGCCGATGCGCTTGGCCTTCTCCCAGTCGCCAGTGAGTTTGACTATCTGCTCGCTCACTTGGAGGCTCTCTCCTCCTTGTTCGACACAAGCTCCACATACCGCAGCAAGTAGCCACCATCCAAAGGCGACTCCCCACGCACTTCGTCGACGAGCAAATCCACGTCCTCGCCCGCGATGCTGATCACCCGATCGTCTTTCTTGATCGTGATCCCAGCTTCCTCGAGGTCGCAGGTCCTGAAGACTATGTGCGAGGTCGACGGGATGCGGTCGCCGGTCATGCTGGGCTGACGAGCCTCGAACTGGTGTCCCCCGTCCCCGAAGTTCACCTGTCCTTTGACCTGGATGGTCGTGGGTCTGGCTTCCTTGCCGCCCACCGGCATCTGGTAGTCTTCGTCGTACTCGGTGTCCGCCACACTGATCTGCTCGATCGTGATGTCCACGAGATTCATTCTGCGTGGTCGTTTGGTGCCCATACATCAGCACATCCCCACGAGAGCCGGGGGCAGGTAGCCTCTGAGGATCTCGTCTGCGTCGATGTAGCCGGTCGTGTTGCCGGATCCGCCCGAGCCACCGGACGCTGAAGTCTTCTTCGATCCGGCAACCTTGTACTGGTAGTTGTCGGTCTTCTCCGAGATCATCCTCGAGTCCAGATCGAGGTCGGCTGCACTCTCGCTGCCGATCGGGAATCTCTCGCTGATGACGAGGATCAGGCAGGCCCGAGTGATCTCCGTCGGCACCCTGCCCCAGGTGATGACGGTCTCGCCTGTGAACCCACTGAAGGGAACGGCATCGACCGTCAGGACATCGCCAGCGATGCCGATGATGATCACCGGCTTGCTGTCGTTGATCAGGAGGGCATCGCCCTTGCGGAACTCGGATGCATCATCGACCGTGATGGTGGTCTCATCGACAGCGAAGTCGATAGCCACCTCGGTCTCCACCATCTCGCGCTGGCTGATCCAGCCGAAGATTCCATCGAGGAGGACGTTGCCGCGGCCCCTCGGGAACCTGCCACCGTCGTGGTGGCCATGATGGTGGCTGTGATGGTGGCGGCGGTGATCGTCGAAGTCGCTGACCCGCTCCAGGTAGAAGGAGGGATCCCCCGCCTGGAGGACGATCGTGTCGAGATCGATGGGCACCTGATCTCCACTGGCTGCCGCGTTCCCGAGTTGGAGGGATCTGACCTCGATGATCGGGATGATGTCGGGGTGCCGAAGGAGCGGGCTACCCCTCCCCCCCATCCGAAGTGACTCGAATCGGGGGAAGAAGCGCTCACGGGTCACGCGGTCGATCCTGCGCGACATCTGCAGGATGAGCTTGAGCGCAGCAGTATCCGTGAGGACTGAGGAGTCAATGCCCTCGTCCCTGAGATCCTGCACTGTTGCGTATGGCTCATCCATGTTGCTCTCATGCCGTCTGGCTACGACGACTAGAGGATCACCACCTGCTTGCGGCGGATTCCCGTGCCCTTGACGATCGCGTCGGGGTTCTCGATGTTCACGTCGGCCTGGTGCCACATGACGGTCTCGAGCTGGTCGGTCTTCTTCTCGTACTCGACGATCACGCGGACGCCATCGGCGTCAGAGTCGGTGTCGATCAGAGTGCCGAAGATGAACTGCTTCGGGTTAGCGAGCCAGATCTCGCCGCCTTCGGGTACGTCGCCCGTATCGGAACCGAACGCCTCGCCGATGGGGAGACCCAGGAGGGCCTGGCCGTCGGTGGCGTCGATCTCGATCTCGGAGCTAGCGCCGTCACTCGTTGCCGTCAGGACGATGTTGCCCTTCAGGTTGTCGGTGGCCTTGACTGCCAGCGTGTTGGCCGCGAACTGGATGTTCAGCTCTCGTGCCATCTCGGTGACCATGAACTGCCCGGGGCTCAGCGTGATGGTCGTGGCGGTGCCGGTGTCTTCGTTGTCGATCTCGATGTCGATCGTGTCGTTGACGCCGGTCTTCACCTCGAAGGGGCCGAACTCATCACCGTCGATGGTTGCCGACGTCGCCGCGCCGCTAGGCACGAGGAGACGACTGGGCATAGCCGGCACCCAGATGATGGGGATGCCGAGGGGAGCGACGCCACGGCCTTCGAGGGCCTGGTCGCCGAGACCTGTCTCACGGTCGGACAGCTCGTCGAGCCAGTCGTCCATGAACGCACGGGGCATGATCCAGCGGAGGTCGGGGTCGCCAACGTACTCGTCCGGCATGTTCCGCATGAGTTCGTGGAAGATTCCCTTCTGGACCTGCGCTCCATTGAATGGAACCACGCGAGCGCCGTCGGAGATCTTGCTCCAGCCATCCAGCTCCTTGAGCAGGAGAGAGCGCTTATCAGTTCCAGTGATGGAGGTGTCGCCGTTGAAGGCGAGGTCTTCCATGTCGTAGGCGTGACGAGACGTGAAGGCATCCATGAGCGTCTGCTCGAGTTGCTCGCGCTCGATGTTGCCCTGGAAGGTCTCGCGGTTCGTGTTGAACGCCGCGACGAACTTCTTGACGTTCAGTTCGAGTTGGCTGGTCGCTACGTCCCCAGTATCGGGAGCCGTGCTGGCCTCCGATGCGCCGACGGTGACCGGCTGCCCAAGGTGCAGACGATCCAACCGGGCTCGGGGGTTGGTCATGCGCTCGAACCTCGACTGATCGAGGAATTTCGCCCGACCACGGAAGATGCGGATGAACCGATCCTTCTGCTCGGGGTTGAGTCGCCCACCATTCAGCAGCTCTGAAGAGGCGAGGGTTTTGAGTAGCAGGTCCTGTTCCATGGTCTCTTACGCTCCTGTTGAAGTCGCTCCGTTTGCCCGCTCGAATGCGGCAGTCATGCCGTACGTGACAGGCTTCTTCTGTTTGGGTTCCGTGCTCTGTCCAGGAACGCCCTTTCGGACTCCCTTTACCTTCTCGAGTTGAGTGATTCGGTTGCCCATGTCACCGAGGGTCTTGTCGAGCTCGGCAGCCATGGCGAGGATGCTGTCGTTGGTCTTCTTGATCGCATCGACTTCCTCGTCTCGCGCCTTGGTCAGCCCCTCGATCGCTTTCTTGAGTTCCTTGCGGAGCTCCGCGATCATGTCGGCACAGGCCTTCGCAACGGCCTGGGCGACCAGCGCCTCGAGCCCATCGCCCATCGCCTTCTGGATGATCTCTGCGATCTTGTCAGGCGATCCGCCGGCTTCCTTGTTCTCCGGAGTGGGAGGATCACCCGCGGGGGGACCTGTCTCGGGAGGGGCATCCTTGACGCCGAGCGCCTTGCCCAGTTGGTCGTGGACTCTGAGCAGCTCGAACTGATCTCGGCTGCTGATGTCCTTCAGCTGGACCACCACGCCGTAGGCATCTTTGAGGGCGATGACGGACTCACTGGCTGCATTCTTCTTGCCCGCACTCGGAGGAGGCGTCTCTCGGCCCTGGGCCTTGTTGACTGCCGCCGCGATGCCGGGGGCATTGGCGGGGTCTTCACCCTTCGCCTTGGCCACGCATGCCTCGGGGTCCTTCTCGAAGTCGACCTTGGAGAGCTGGATCTCCTCGTCGGCCTTCACGAACGCCTGCGCGTCCTCGTCCCACTGGAATCCGAGTTCCTTCAGCGCTTCGCGGCAGGCCTCCATGAGATTGGCGCGGGCTTCCTTCTCTGCAGCCTCCTCCGCCTCAGCGGCCTTCGCCTTGGCGATACACTCCGCTGCGAAGTCCTTGGCCTTCTTGAGAGCCACAGCCGGGTCATCATCCATCTCTGACAGGGTGATGAGGGATTCCCCGCGCTTCCACGCCTTCTTCTCAGTCTTCCACTGGTACCCCAGCTCGAGGATCTTGCCCTTGGCGACCTCGGGCTCGACCGGCTCGGGTGGAGGCGGCGTGTCGTCGACGGCCTTGATCAGCTCGTCCACGGCTTCCGCAGTCAGCTCGATGCCCTGGTCGGTGTGGAACTTGAGGAGCTCGTCCCACTGCTCGCCCCAGTCCTTGAACTCGGGGGCCACCTTCTCGAATTCCTTGTAGTGCTTCTCGAGGTGCTTGAAGATGTCCTCGCGGTCGTCCTCGGGGACATCGACTCCGCCTCTCGCACCCAGGAGGGCTGCCATAGCAACTGCCGAGCCAGGCCAGTGCGTGATCAGCTCGTCAGTGCCGTCGACATCTCGCACGACATGGTGCGGGAGCTGGTAGGCGGAGCGGATCTCCGGCTGGTTGGGGTTCTCTTCGTCGGCTTCCTCGTCGAACCAGGTGTGCGCCGAGAGAAACATCTCCCAGCCGCCCAGCTCGATGATGGCGTCACGCTCCTTGGTGTTCCACGCCCAGTTGTCCTCGGTGGCGAGTGCGTACTTGGCGTGAGGGATCACCGCCTTCGCTGTCCCACCCTCGGTCGTGTCGCCCAGCCACTTGATCACTTCCTCGGACTCACCTTCCCAGAGCTTGTCGTGGGCGGCGGTGTCGGCATCGTCACCGAACACATCCTTGATCATCGCCGTCTGGAATCGCGTACGCGGATTCATGGCGAAGTCGGGTCGCGTGGTGGCGATGTGGTCCAGCTCGATCGCGTTGATGACCCGGGTTCCATCGTCGTCGAAGATGATCGCGTCGTCTTCGTCGAAGTTGATGAAGCCACCGATGGACATCTGCTGGAGGCGCTTGTCCTTCGACTTGCTGGCTACGTTCCGGAAGAGCTCGACGGCCTGCGGGTACTCCGACTTCAGGAGGAAGTCGACGACCAGCTCGACCTTGGGCTTCTTGCCCTTGCTCTTCTTGACAGTGCCGGCGAACGTGGTGCCGATCCCGAAGGACTCGGAGTGGTTCGTGATCAGGAGCAGGTCCTTCTCGGTCACCTGAGTGGCCATGGAGGCCACTGCCTTCTCGCTCATCCGGTCCATGCCCAGGTCGACTTTGTTGTCGCTGGCGACGCCGACGACGTGCATGTGGCCGTCACTGTCCTTGTAGCAGGAGGCAGCCGACAGGTTGAATTGGAAGCGCTTGCGCATGGGGTGGTTTTCTCCCAGACAGCGCGAGCTCCGGTAACGTCGCAGCTTTGGTGAAGCTCGCTGACTTACCGGGCTTGATTCATCGATCCATCCTGTCCAGCCTCATGGGCTCCCAGGGGGTCGATCTTTCATCGCCTCGATCCTGCCACCATCATCCTGACCAGGGCGGCGCAACCGTGTCAAACGGTTTTTCCTCAGCCGTGTGTCACTGACTCGAGGTCGTGCTCTTCTTCGGCTTCTTCCTCTTCGGCTTCTTGCCAGGTTTTTTCCGGTGTCTCGGCACGATCTACACTCCTACTAGTAGGTCTCGAGCTTCGCTTCTATGGCCGGGAAAAAAACCTCGATGTCAGCAACTGCCAGATCGATGTCGCACTCGAAGTCGCTAGCGTTCATGGACTCGACAGATAGTACCCCGGTCTGCAGCTCGAGCCAGCTCTGGAGATCGGTCTGGTCTCCCGCGGATAGAGTCTTGTCGTGCACGATCTTCCGCCGCTCGCACACCTGATTCATGGAGATGATTCGGCTGGACATTATGCGATCAGGGGGGCTGAGGGAACGTTGATGGTGGCCGAGCTCGGGTCACCGTCGTTGATGCAGTAGATCTCCCGCATGTAGGCGTCGGGAGCGAAGGCGGTGCTGGCCTGGAGAATACTGGTGATCGGGGCGTTCGCAGCTGTGTCCCCGAGAGCGGTCGGGCCCTCGATGCGGGAGCCGTCCTGGTATACCGAGTACTGGTTCGCTGCCTTGTCCCAGTTGACTGCGAGATTCGTCCAGACATTCGCACTGATCGAAGTGCCTGCGATGCCACCTACGAAGACGGCGATGAATGGTGTGCCGCTGAACCTCTTTCCAATGATTAGTCCAGTGGTAGTTGCGCCGAGCACAGCACCGAATTGCAGAGGGAACGCTTCGATGAACCGCTGGTTGATGAAGACGCTCTTGGGTCTGACGTAGAGCTGGAGCGTCCCCTTCAGCTGTCCCCAGGGAGGGATGATGTGCTCGGCCAGGTTGAAGGATCCCTTGTTGAAATGGGCGACAGGATCGTCCTGCCCAAAGGGATCGAGGCCCGAGAACTCCACTGAAGGCGTCACGATGCTAGGGCCACCACTGAAGACGTGGGCGTTGAGCACGGCCAATCCGCCGAGAGCCTTCGCATCCGAGATGATGTTGTCCTGGGTGAGCGCGCTGCCCTTCCAGTAGAAAGCGACCTTATCGCTCCTGGGCTTTACTTTCCCCAGTGGCTGCCCGGGGACGTTCCTCGTGGGGAAGCTCTCAACCATCAGGCGTCAGCGCTCCTGGTCCAGATGATCTCCACGTCGTAGTCGGCGGCAGCCGTGGTCACCATGACCAGCTCGAGGTCGTCCTCGGTCTTCCGCGTCTCGCCCTCCTGCACCCCTGCACCGTCCGCTTCCTTGAAGTCAGTTGGGATCGGGACTGCCCCCACAATGTGCCCGCGAGCTACGGTCGGGAACTTCTCGGTGTCCTTGCTGTCGTCCGCGATGTGGCTGTCCAGCGAGTCGACGTCCGCACCAGGCACGCCCAGGAGGTAGAACACGGCGTCGGCTCCGCCACTGTTCTCCTTGTATTTCCTGGAGATGCAGTAGCCCGATCTGGCCTTGACCCTGAACTTCTGGCGCACCGTCCCTGTGCCGGCCATGTTGAATCGGAAGGGGAAGGGGACATCTAGCTGCATGGGTCAGTCTCCGAGGTCTGGTGGCCAGCGCACCTGTGGGATTCGCTCCGCCGGGTGGTGCTGCTGGAGGATGAAGCGGACTGCGTTGATCTCTTCCTTGGCCCAGGTGTGGAGCCGCCAGTGCTTCGAGAGGGTCTTGTCCTGCTTCTCGTCCGCGGCCAGGGCAGCGTTGAGATCTCGGAGGGTGTCGACCATCCCCGCCTGCTGGGCCTCCAGCTTCGTGATGGTTGCCTGCATGGTGCCAATGCGGACGTCATCTGCGGCGGTGCCTGCGTTGGTATCCCACATCCAGACGGCCACGAACGCAGCGACTGCGAGGGCTGCGCCCGCGAGCCACCGGGGCAGGGGATCATGCCGGTGGCGTGAGTACCTGTAGCTGTCCCGAGGCTTCTCCGATGTGGTCTCGCCAGTCATGGTCTCGCCAGCCTACCCACGCCGACGTGCCGTGGTCAACCGGCTACTCGAGCTCGCCTTGCCTTCTTCTCCTCTTGGCGCTCCAGCTTCGCACGCATGTCTTTGTCGATCCGCTTCCTCTGATTCGGGAGAGCATGGTCCAGGATCGTGATGCCATCGAGGTGATCTATCTCGTGCTGGATCGTCCTGGCTGGAGCACCACTGGACTCGAGGCCGAGTAGCTCCCCGGTGAACGGGTCGTTGAACTGGACGCAGATCGCGTGGTACCGCTTTATTCTTACCTTGTGGCCAGGGAAGCTCATGCACCCTTCCTCGAGTACAGGCTTCTTGCCGTCGCCCAATGGATCGCTGTCGAACTTGGCGATGATGACAGGGTTGGCCATGGGGACCGCCCCACCCTTACCAGAGGCGCAGAGGATCAGCCGGCGGCCCACCCCAACCTGGGGTGCCGCGAGGCCGCAGGCCCCAGTCCGCTTCATCGTCTCGACCATACGCTGGATCAGCTCCATGTTCTGGTCGCCGAACGTGGTGACTGGCTTCGCCTCCTGCTTGAGGATCGGCGCTGGCCACTTGACGATCTCCAGCTGCTTCCACTTGGGCTCCGCGGTCTCGGGCTCTGGCGCGCTCTTCCCGAAGATGCCAGTGAGAATGCGAGCACCAGCTCCCTTGAGCTTGTCTCTCCAGCTCGCGCTGATTGTGGTCCCTTCGCTCATTCGTCCGATGGGCTCAGTCGGATCACGTAGTCATCGCCTTCGTACTGCGATGTGATCCGCAGGCTCGGGTGCTCTGACAAGATCTTGAGCAGTGGATCGATCAGAGTCGGGTGATCTTGTACAAACCCCTCGATTGCTTCCCAGCTGATCTTCGCGCCATCCCGTTCTCTGACCCACTGATCGGATGGCTGACTGTACGTGAAGCCCAGTTCGGTCAGACCGACCCAGATCCTCTTGAAGACTTCGATTTCGCTGCTCATGCCCGGTGCGATCCTCTCACTGTCCCGTCGCTGTAGACCGTGATGTTGGGGTAGCGGGATAGCAGGTCGAGAGCCCATTCGAGAGTCTGCTTGTCTTGCCACCAATTGGTGAGCGTCTCTCTCGACAGCTCCGCACCATCGAGGTCACGCTTCCAGCCGTCTTCATCCTGATCGTAAGTGAAGCCCATGGACTCCAGCTCGACCTTCAACTCGTGTAGCGTCATCGCGCCTCCCAAGATTGACCTCTCGAGGGGATCGGTCCGGGGGGTGATTCCGAGCCGACACTTACCGAGTAGTCCGTGCGCGGGAGTTGCCAAACAACGCGATTCCTCCTACCCGACCCTCGAGCGATCGCGCCTAGCCTACTACAGCTGAGTGGCCTGTAGAACCGTGAAGTCGCCCGCGAGCCTCTCGTCCTCAAGGTATTCGTAGGGGAGCCAGAAATAGCCCCTTTCGCCGGGTCTCTCCACGCTCATGTTCGCACCGTCTCCGTTGATTGGATCGTCGTGGTTCTGCATCGCCCGTGGTACGGAGGGAGGGGGGCGACATCCTGGATCGTGGCGTTGGCAGCATCGCTCCTCGAGTCGGCACCCGATGGGAAGTCGATCCGCTCGCCTCTGACATCAACGAAGGGGGCTTGCCTGCCCTGGTCCCACCTGAGCCAGGGCATTGAGTTCTTCACGTCCGCCGGGTCGTTGCTCCCCTCCAGCTCATTGATCCTGCGGACGGCGCTCTGCACTGTGAAGGTCCTGCCATCCATGTAGCGGCACTGCTCGGAGGTGCGCCGATCGAGGACTGCCAGGATCGTGTACATGGTCACGTCCGCCAACGTGTAGGTGCGGATCTGTGAGGTGTTCCGAGTCCGATTCAGGGACGCGCTGCTGATCGTCGTCCAGTGGTTGTCCGTGAGATCGAACTGCCCAGCGAAGCGACGCTTGAGGTCGGCAGCCAACTCGATCCTGCCGAGCCCCTGCTGCAGAGCCTCCGCTGTCGCTCGCTCGATCCCGCTAGTTACGTTGTGGGTGTAGTTCTCCCTGATCCAGAAGAGGTTGTTCTTCTTCAGGGAGTTGATGCTGCTCTGGTCCACCAGCGTGAAGGCGTCGGTGGCGACTCCGCCCGTCGACTCAGCCGTCACGGCTCGAGCGGCCCGGTACATATTCTCCAGCTCCTCGCCCACAGCGACCTGGATCTGTGCCGCGAAGTCGTCCCCCAGCTCCACGTCCGCCAGGTCGTGGAAGGCGTTCATAAAGACTTCGGAGACCTGGATCTCACCAGCAGGACCGATGGTCTGGAAGGTGGGGTCCGCCATCCTATCGATCAGGTCGAGCACCCTATCGTCCTCCAGGAATTCGTCCGCCATGGGGCCGAACTCACCGCTGAGGATTCCCAGCATCGTGATCTCGAAGGGGATCGGGTCGTCCTCCGCCTTCTCGATCATCAGCAGCGTGCCGATGGTGCTCTCCACGACATCGATAGCCAGCGAGGTGGTGCAGAGTTCGCACATGGTTCTACACCTTCAAGGCCTCAGCGAGATCGCGGTCATTGAGTGGCATGGGAAGTTCGCCGAACTCCATCCTTATGGTCTCGATGTCGTCGGCACCCATGACCTCGCCATCTTCTACGCGGACGACTCGCTCCCCTGAGAACTCCTCGTCGAATCCGGGCACGTCCTCCGGCGAGAGAGGGAGCCTCCTATGCTGCTCAACCCTCGTCACCTTTCCTCCGGCAACGTGGATCGTCAGCGATCCAGTGAATTCCCGGATGGAGAGCTGGAGCAGCCATGCGATGACTCGCCTCACGAGTGCTCCCCGCGGCCTTTTCCCTTTCCCTTGAGTCGCTTCTCGTGACTGATCAGGTTGCTACGGACCTCAACCAGCTGATCGAGGATGTCCTTCGCTCGCTTCTTCCCAGCGTCCTCGTCGTCGTCGTCCTCGTCATCGTCCTCGTCTGGGTTGCCGTTGGGCGCAGGAGTGTTGGGTCTGGCGGCGAGCTCGAGCAGTTTGATAGTGATGGCGAGCGGGATGTCCGGGTCGAAGGGAACCTCCTCCGGGTTGTATGCTGGGCGACCAGACCTCTTGGCGAAGTCGTTGGGGGTAAGCCCACCGAACTTGGCCCGGATGGCGTCGATCTCGCTCTCTTCCAAGTCGTCCGCGAGAATGGGCCGCTTGAGCTTGAATTCGACCACAACCTCTGTCTCGCCATCCAAGATGTCGCGGACGATCGTGTGGTTGATTCGATGTTCCTTCTCGATCCGCTCGGGCTCAAACTGCTGCTTGTCCGTGATCCGCATGGACGCAACTGCTGACGCGCGGTTCACGTCATCGGTGGTGAAGTAGACCTTGGCGATGCCCCAGGCCTCGCGGACCTCCTCGTTGTTGGCATCGCGATACTTGAGGAAGGAGGCGTCGTCCGTGATGCCAACCGTCAGCGGTTCGACTTTGAGCTCAGTGCGAACGGCTTCACCTGGGCCCATTGGCTGGGGCTCCGCCTGCAACACCATGACGCGATGGGCGTTGTCCGGCCCCTTCCCCTCCTCGAGAAACTTCTCCACCATGTCGATCGACTTGGGGTGGAGCGTGCCACCAGAGACGAGGATGGCGAGCCGGCCTACGCAGTCGTTGTCGAAGAACGCGATGTTCCGCCTGGACGCAAGGACGTTGCCGACGATCGCGAAGATGGCGGCGACGTGCCGTGGGATGCCGTAGAAGCTGTCGCTCGGGGAGTACTCGAGGAAGTGGATCAGCTCGTTGGCTCGGTCGGTGTTGGGGAGGCCTTCTGGGTCTTTGCTGATCTGACCGTCACGAGACGCCATGATGCTGGGATCACCGAAGCACTTGAAGTAGGTCTTCTTCCTGCTACGGATCTGGATGAATCCGTTTTCCCACTCTTCCCCATCCTCGTCCGTGTGCTCTCCCTTCCGGACCCGGATCGTGGTTCCCTGAATGTGATGCAAGCCGTCGATGTCGCCCTTGTCATCCCGCGTTATTTCCATCCAACCGTTGCCGATTGATCCCTCGTCCATCCCGATGAGGTAGAGCAGCGTGGTCGTCGGCAGCTTCTCGTTGGGGTGATCGAATAGCTGCGACAGCATCTCCGTCTGACGATCGATGAGAGTGAGCATGGACTGCTCGGTCTCCTCGGTCACCGGGTTGATCGGCTCGATGGACCAGCCCAAGCCGACAGTGTTGCGAGCCCAGAGGTGGACGCACTGGCGCAACCGAGTGTTCTTGTCCAACTGTGACGCCCAGAGATCTGGGTCGGCTGTTGGCGTGTAGATCTCTTTGCCAGTGTCCTTGAAGGGATCTACCAGCTGGGCCTTGCTACCCGAATTCGTCCGGGCCTTGCCCAGCATGTAGACCTGATCCGTGTAGGTGGTCGCTAGCTCCTCAGCCGCCTTAACTTCCGGGTTGCTGGAGCCTTCGTCGCCGTCGTGCATGTGGGAGAGCTCCTGCGGAGTCAGTCGCTGATGGGCTCGGTCCTGATCTGGATCTTGGCCCTGGTGTGCGTTCCCAGGAAGCTCCTCGTCTCGCCACCCTCGTCGACGCCGGACTCAGCGATGATGTGGCCAGCGGCGCTCTGCCACAACCGGACGCCGATGACGCGGCCTCCAGCGACCTGCTGCCCGATCATCGAGTCCAGGGCGATGTCTGCCTCCAGGTCGCCGTCGTACAGCTGGTCGGCCAGCAGGCGGGCTCCGGCGTCGGTCCCGTTCCAGTACAGCCCATCGCTGGTTGGCCGCGGCTCGGTCGATGAGCAGCCTGAGAAAGCCAGCGCGCAGATGCAGACGAGGGCCAGGGGACCGATGCTGATGTCAGCTCGCATGTGGTTCCTCCTGGTCCGCAGCCCTTCACTCCCCCCGGAGTGCTGGTCCAGAGACTATCAACCGAAACGTGCGGGGGAAACCCCCAGGGTCAAGCCGCGTGCTCGGACCTGACGAGCTTCACGACCTGTTCCGCTCCCACTTTCCGGGGTGTCTCCTGGCTCTGAGCGCACTTCTGACCTTGGATATTACGGCCATTCCACAGCTCGTGGGAGGCCACACGACACCAGCACTTCGTGCACAGGGTCGTTCCAAAGGTCGGCGAATCGAATCCCGATTTGCCGTCGCAAACACCGCAAGCCTTCATCCGGTCGTGTCTGGCTCCGGTTGCTCAACCTCTTCCGCCTTGTCCTTCTCCTCTTCCTCAGCACTGACCTTGATGACATCCTCCTGCAAGGCCTGCATGGGAGTGAGGCCGTCCTGCCAGTATCCCATCCACACCTCTTCGCCAAGGAGACTCGGAGCGTCCTCACCGACCATGCCGAAGGGCTCGCCCTCGATGTCCAGCATTTTCATCCAACTGTGGAACGGCAGGTGCTTCGGGCGACGTCGCGGGAGCCAACCGGGCCAGTGCATCCGTGGCACGATGATCCCAGTGCGGGGGACGTACTTCCCCACCTTGTGCTGAAGGTTGATCCTGCAATCGAAGAACACGCGGCCATGGATCAGGATTCTGATTCGATCAGTCAGTCCGAACTTCACGCTGTTCACGTTGATGTGGATCCGATCGGCAGCCCATTCTGGCACGGGCCCGGTGAAGTCGTCGCTCACTCCAGATCCTTGGACATCCCGGATCTTCTCCCGGCTTGGATCGATCTCTGTCACTTCAAGCACCCTGCCATGACGGTCTTGGCGACGATGGCGACCGCTTCCTTGCGCGCTTCCTCGTCGGAGTAAGTGAGTCCGAGAGCTGTCACCACCTCATCGCTGGTTCGCACGGCAGCCTGCATCGCCTGCTGGCGGAGTTCACGGCAGACGTCATCCTTGTTGATGGTGACGCCGAAGGGGACGACGAGGGCTACCACTCCATCAGGGACGAGCTTCTCCATCAGGACGGCCACAGATGAGGGTTCAGTCCCGTCAGGCACCGTCACCAGGTAGACATCACCTGGCTGCGCGTCGAGCTTCTTGTAGCTGACGGGCACAAGGCCTTCCTCTGTGGTGTCGGGCGGCCCCTCGTCCACTGGCTCGAGTCTCTCCGTGTCACTTCCCATCATTTCCTCCGGGCTGCAGGATAGCACGCATCATGGTGATGCCTTGTTGAATGGCTCAGGCCACCCGGACTGCACCGGCCCGAAGAAGCTCTCGAGATGTTTGATCGTGAGCACAGCACCGCCGCGCCAGACCTGCTTCGCCACTTGCCATCGAGCCACGTCGTGGAGTCCCTTGCAGCATGCAACGTGGAAGCCACCGTGTGGCTTGGGTCGCGTGCAGGTGAACCCGATCCCGCTCTTGTGGAGGCATGGCTCCTTCTGGTGGCTCAGTAGCTGTACGCTAGTCGGATCGAATCCGCACCAGTCGCAAGGGGCTCCGATCGCCTTGGTGTCTCTGTGCGGCTCATTGAACTCCGCTGGAGCGCTCATCCCCGTCGCTTCCTCTGCTGTGCGCTACGTGCGCGCTTCCGTGCTCGCTGCCGAGCTCGCTTGTGCTCTCTGTCCTTCTCGCTCGGGGGTTTGCGCCTACTGTTGCGATACCTCGGATCGACGAAGTGGGGCTGTCCCTCCGGCTCGTCGCCGTCCCGGAGCACGGGGCCGTCGAACTCGACTAGGTAGTACGGGGGCGGCCCGCGGTTCTGATCGGGAGGCTGCGCCAGGCGATCGGCTGCGCGGCTCACGGCTGTGGACTCCAGAGCTTCACGGGCTCGTCCGAGTACCACAGCAGGATCTCGAACGGCTCCCCGAGCTTCAGGTCGGGATCCATCCAGTGCGTCTTGCCGGGAGGGATCGAGAGAATGTCTCCCTTGCGCACTCGGAAGGCAACCTGAAAAATGATGATCCTGCCGCTCCCGCGCAGCACCACGCAGTGTTCCCACCGATCGTGCTCGTGCGGCTTGCCCTTGCTGTCAAACCTGAGCAGCTCGGTGGTGCGCTCTCCCTGCCAGTCGATCGAGAGCATCTTGCCGAAGCTGGTCTCGCGGATCGCGGCGTTCACGGGTAGACCGTGACCACTGGCCCGCCTTCGCTCCTGCTCATCAGGATCGCGTCGGCGTCGCAGCTGATCACTGCCGACCAGCCAGGCCACTGCCTCTCGATCTCCCGGCAGAGCTCATCGGTGAGTTTCTTCCCTTCGACGATCTTCATCAGGGCGTGCATGGTCACGCCTCCACCCGTTGGGATTCATCGGTGGAGGTATCTCCCTTGTCGACTACTCCCTCATCGGTGACATGGAACACCCAGAGTCCACCCTTGGGCTCAGTGAACGCAAGTCCAGTCGTGCGGGTGATGTCCGCTTTCTTGGCAAGTCGCACCACGTTGGTGCGAATCCGTGCTACCTCAGCGCAACGCTTGGCTATCTCCATCAAGACCGAGGGCAGCACCTCCGATCTCACACCCTCCCTGTTCAGCGCGTTGACCAGACTCCTGCGTGCGTGGGTGGCGAGCAGAGCATCCGATCCGGCGGGGCTTTCGCCCTCCACCTTCATCGTCATTCCACCTGCGGTGGCTATGCGGATCTCCTCTGCGCTGATGTGAATCTTGCAGGCCTCTAGGAATTCGAGAGACCACTCGGCCTTCTCCTCGATGTCGCTGTCGAGAAGGATTGAGTTGTAGGCCTTGGGATCTCCGGTGTCACCCCACACCCAACGCCCTTGCCGCGGCTCGTGGATGAACCCGAGTTCGCGAGCCTGTGCTCGGACTCGAGATTTCAGCTCTCCAATTGTCAGCTGCCGGTCGATGGGTCCGTGCTCCTCCAGGGCCGCCACCGCTATGGCCGCGCACTGGACGAGCTCGCGCCGTGCGTCGTCGGTGTTTGTCCGGTTCCACGCGGCCTTGGCCTTCTGCAGGTGGTCCTCGAGGATGAGGAGCCAACCAGCCAGCGAGTGAGATCCACCCTCCTGGAGGGTGCCCCACTTACGGTCCTGGTGGTCTCGCTCCCTGCCCAGAGCGTCGTAGACGGCCTGACGCTCGGGCGAGTTGAAGAACCCGAAGCCCTTGCACTCTCCGTCTGCCCATGCGCTGTCGCTTGGACAACCGCAGGCTACGCACACCATTTGATCCTTGAACTCGTGGCTCTCGTGCTCGCTCATCCCTCGCCCCCGTCCGAGTCGCTGGCTGCGAGGATCATGCACTCGTAGCAGAGACAAGCGCCTTCCCACCCGTCTGGGTGATCTATGAGGTTCTCGAAGGGTGGGCCAACATGCCTCGCAACTGTGCCGCTGGTGATCCTGAAGTGGCAGTGCCCCCCTGGGGGCGCGACGATCACCTCACCCTTACAGACGACGGCTGCATGATTGGGGTGCCGCTCCTCGATCGTTCTCGCTGTGGCGTCATCCACAGGCATGAGGCAATACTGGAGCAGATCAGAGAAGAGTGTGATTGGGCCACCGTGCGTGCCAAGTCCTGGGATAGGTCCTGGGGTCATCACGCCATCAGCGATGACATCGAGAGAGCCGGCTCCGGAGCAGGGGTCATCGGCAACGGTGCTCCCCTCCTCGCAGCCACAGGCTACGCAGGTGGTCTCGGCAGGGAATATGTGTGCATTCTCATCGTGCATGGTGGGCTCCTACTTGCCGATGTGCTTTAGCACCTGATCGACGGGCACCTCTTCGCCATCACCCGCAGCGTCCATCACCGATATTGTCGCGCAAGCAGGGACCCGCAGCATCAGAGCTGTGCCGTGCTCGTTGCTGTCGATGTGAGTCTCCCAGTGCGGGATCGGTGCGTCGCCGTTCGGGGCGATCGCCACTGAGTAACGGACTCCTCCAGTGGAGGCACGCATCTTGATGAGCAAGCTCTCGGGCCCCTTGACTTGCCCAGTCCCACACTCGGGACAGTACTGCCCCACCTTCACTTCAAGACCAGCGACTGTCCAACCGCAGCCGCTTGAGCAACGCAGACCAGGCGGGGTGATGATCTTGAAAGTGGCCGGACGCCCTGCTGTGCAGAGCACCACCTCTGGTACTCCCGGGAGAATCGTCCGGACTCCAACAGCATTGTGCTCGAAGAAGAGTCCCCTCGTTACCGCATCTGGCTTGGTCGCTCTGCGGAGGGCTTTACTGATCGCGTCTACTACTTCAGTCATGGTGGTGGGCTCCTAAATGGTGCATCGGGATGGTAGCTCAGAACGGGTCAGGAAGCACCCTCCACCCGCATGATAATTGGCTGCTCTGTGGTCGGGCACATCGCCCAGTGAGTCCTGTCGGGCTCAGGTCCTACAGGCATAGGCTTGGCCAGCTTCTCGAAGATGATCAGGTCGTGGCTTTCGCCGCAGCGTGTGCAGTTTGTGATGGTGGTTGGGCCCCAGGTGTCGTACTCGCTACTGGTCTCGCCGTTGGTCTCCCAAGTGATCGTCGCCTTGCCATTTGCGTCGATTTCGATTCGGAAGATTTCCATGCCTGCGCTGTTGGAGCTGCCGAACTCGATCACGGAGATCCCTTGCTCCCGCATGTCAGGCACGCAGATCTGGTCGTCGCACTTCACGAACATAGACTCCGGATCTGAGAGTGCGTCCCGCAACGCTTTGGTCCCGTGCCTCCTGAGCGTCTCCATCTCGGCATAGCCACCGATACGCAGTTCCTCTAGGCGCTTCCTGACTCGTTCTGCCAAGCTGGGAGTAGGCTCGCACCCTCCCTCTTCAACTGCGAAAACGCCCGGAGGCAGTACATCATCTGAGTCGCCCATAGCTCTCTCCTCACGTTGGTGGCCCATGAAGTGGGGCAGAAGGCGCTGATGATCGCCTCCCGCCCCTACCGATCGCGTCTGTCGATTACGGCGGCGGGAGTTGAACCCGCGACCTTCGGGTTATGAGCCCAACGAGCTACCAACTGCTCCACGCCGTGCGGAAAGTCTAGCAGATCTCTGTACACAAGAGCGCGGGGGCAGCCGGGAACATCCAGGCCACGCCCCCGCGTGGGGAGAGATGAAGGCGCTGGCAGGAGTCGAACCTGCTCGGGCTGTGTGGCACCCTTGGACCGTTGTCACTCCGTTCAGGAGCCCATTTATTTTTTACCCTCACTCTCTGCCAGGAGCGCGAAGGCAGTAGGCTACGACCCGAGCCCAGCGGTGCGGGACCGACCCGCTGTCAACGCCGAAGGTTGGCCTGCTAGGGCTTGCTGTAGAACTCGACCCAGAGCTGGTCGCCCGTGGTGTCGGTGCTGGAGAGCTGGATGTTGCCATCGCTCGTGATGCTGGCCTCGCTGGTGAGGTCAGCCGAAGCCGCGCCAGCCGTGAGGTGCAGGACCGAGAGGATCGTGTCCGTGGTCTTGATCCCAGCGATCGCGATGTTCGTCGTGGCGGAGTTGCCAGCGACGAGCTCCTTGGTCAGCCCCTGCAGCTCTTCGATTGCAGTCTTCAGAATCCTGCGCCCCTGCGGGTCCTCGGTGTGGCCGATGTCCGCGCCCTTCATGGTCTCGAGTGTCATATCCGACTCCTAACTGATTGACCGCTGCCGCGGCCTGCGTGCACACGTTGAGGGGGCAGAGTAACCACGCAGCGCTCGCCAGGTCAATAGGTCAGAGGAGGATGACACCACCGTCGTGGCCCTTGTCGGCCTTGCGCGCGGCCTCCGCTTCCATCTCTCGATCGAACTCGTTGATGTAGAGGAACCTCATCATCGCGCACATCATGGCGTCCGGAAGGTGGTCGTCTTCCTTCACGATCTTGCCACGCTCGTCGGTGTGGTACTTGAGGAGCTGCTCCCGCAGTTTGTCCAGACCATCCTCGAACTCTCCCCCCTGGCCGATCTCCAGGTGCTCGTGCAGGAAGTACCGCTCGATGCTGCCGATGCCCATCGTCTTCCACTTGGCGAACGCCACCTGCCGGACATCGAATCCGGAGGCCATGAGGTCGGCCACCCCGTGAGCGTCGGCGGCATCGGGGTAGACCCGGAAGTCCCCGTGCTTCCGTCTCAGCTCCTTGAGGAAATTGCGGATGGTCTCCGCCGGCTCCCGCAGGAAGTAGTGGGCCACGGGGATGATCACCCTGTCTTCGAGCCGGACAGCCATGACGACGGCAGCGAATGTCCCCCAGTCGACTCCCACGGATTTGAGCGCATCCTTGGGGATCTTCATCTCGGAGGCAGGCCGCAGGCACCTGTTGATGTGGTCGGCGTTGTAGACCGGTCCCTCGGTCTTCGGTCTCTTGCACAGGAACTCGACACGCCAGGTCTCCCCACCCGCGTTCATCACCTTCATCTTGATGATCTGGCTTCGTGGGTTGTGCCCTACGCCGTGTCGCGCCCTCCCATCGCATCCCTCGTACTCCTTCCCCATCTTCTTGCCATCGGTGTCGAACCTCTCCACGAGTTCGGTGAGGGGACACTCGTTGCGGCAGAAGTCCAGGGCCAGTGGATCCTTGGCTGTGGCGGTCTCCATGCCCTCGCTGCACTGGCGCATGGTGTCGATGATGTCCCAGCGGTAGACTGCGAAGCCCATCTCCTCGGCGTTGTCGAGCACCTGCTGGAAGAATCCGTAGGGGATGTGGAACGTGGAGATCAGCACCACGAAGTAGTCTTCGTTGGAGAGGACCGAGTTCATGGCGGCCTTCAGCACCTTGCCGACTCGGACATCTGCCTGGCAGGCCTCGTCCCCGACCATGCCCGAGGGGTGCTTACCTCGTGCCTGCTTGTCCGATGCGGCGCAGCACTTCAGGTTGGTGCCGTTCTTCATCCGCGTCATCGACATCAGCGGCTCTTCGGCGAGGAACGCTTCCTCGAATCCCTCCTTCGATTTCCACAGCGTCTTGGTGTAGTCGTAGACCGCCTTCGCCTGCTCGCCGGATCCAGCGAAGTCGACGATGGTCTTCTTGCGGTAGACCATCATCAGCCAGATCAGGATGGCCGCGCAGAGGGACCCGCCTCCGCCTCGGGGCTTCCAGAGGATGACCTGCTGCTCGCGTTCGTAGAAGACGTCGGCGATGAACCGCACCATCTCCGGGATCAGGTGGGGCTTGATAGCCCTGCCGTCGATCTCCGGCTTCATGTGGTTCTCGACGCAATCCCTGATCCGCTCGTCCTGCTCCTCCGGTGTCAGGCCATGCTCCAGGAGGTGCGGGAATCCAAACTCAGTGGGATCAAGGCCCAGGCCCGCTCGGTTGGTGAGCCCCTCCTCGCTGAAGGTGAATCCGATCTGCTCCTGAGTCGGCATGCGTGGCCGTCGACGCGCGACCATGGGCTAACCCTCTGGCATCTCGGACTGCCAGAGCCTCCAGTTCTCGGCGCGCGTGATGAGCCAGGAGAGCTTCACCCTGATCGGATCGCCGCCCAATCCGAAGCGCTGGTAGTAGTCGTCGTCGGCATGGGCTTCCACCCTGGCGACGGCTGCAGCCAGGCATTCGTCGCAGCGCCACTCGTACTGGAACCACATCCAGTAGGAGGCGTCGGCAGCAAACTCAGGCACACTGCAGGCCCAGGAGTCCTTGTTGTCGAAGTCCCGCTCGCAGTGCATGGGGAGCTCATCGCCCTCTAGGGGGAGGTAGATGTGTGCGGGGCAGACGGCGAACCCACGGACTGGACAGCGGACGATGCCGATCTTGCGGCAGGGCTCGCGGTCGAAGGTCCCACCCACGAGCTGGTGACACAGCTCCGGCTCCAGCTCGCTGAGATCTTCTGCAGCCGATAGCATCGACTCGCACATGATCTTCAAGTCGTCCTGGCCGATGTCCTGTATGACCCCCGCCTGTCTGCTCCCGTTCACGAGCACCTCCCAGACCCAACCCTTCCCGGAGCTGTCATGCTCTGGCATGAAGACCGCGCGGTTCCTATCCACGGTCAGGCTGGCCATCCCTTGCGAGCCTGCATTGTGGACGCCCCAGTCACCCTGTGGGCGGGGTGGTCCAGGTTCCGGTTCCTTCTGGACTCTCACAGGTTGTCGAACAGCTCAAGCATGGGATCAGAGCTTCTCAGGGCCCGTATCCCTGTCCCCGTGCCAGTGAATGACTCCGTTACGCACGAAGAAGGCAAACCCGTTCTTCCGCGCCAGGGTCTCGAGGAAGTGCTCGTCGGTCTCTTCCTGACGGATCACTGTGTCATGGACTTCCTCAGTGGGGTCGACAAGGCAATCCCAACCCCTTTGCCCTGCGATGTGTAGGACGATCGCGGAGTGAGTCATCTGCTTGTATTGATGTCTCTCCCGGATCTCCCAAAGGGACTGATGGCGTCCTGGAGCTTCCTCGCGCAGAGCCGCCCGCAGGATTCCGTCGCGCTCCTCCATCGTCAGGCCCCAGCGCTCGACCCAGCCGAGGAGCCAGATTGCCACCTCCATGGTCGCGCCAGCGATGTGCTTCTCTCGATCTTTCAATTTTCTTCTCCTTCATTGACGGGCGTCGTCAGCTCGACACCCTCACCGCTCACGACCAGCGTCACCGTCTCAGATCCGGGGCCCCCGGTGAGCACGATCGAGCGGATCGGACCTCTGCCGTTGTCTTGCTTCGCTTCCCAGCCGCACTGCGCTGGAGCCGTCTCCGACATCACAGCGGCGATCCTCTCAGTGGCGACGGATACGGGCAGCGAGCTGACGATGCCAGCGGCATTCAGTCCTTCCAGGATGCTGGCGACTGTCCCTGTGCTGGGCTCATCAGCCTCAGCCACCTGTTCCACAGTCTCGGAGCACGGTGCCTCCAGTGGCTCGCCCGTGGCGGGATCGAGCCCTCGAGCCCGGTCGGCCTTGGCCATGTTGGTCACGAGGTTGCCGGCCAGGTCGCCCTTCTCCGCACTGAACGTCGTGCCAGGCACCTCCTCCAGGGTGACCGGGCTGTCGTCGAGCTCCATCGGCTCGCCGCACTTCCCACAGGAGTCCCCCGAGTTCCCAAGGATCGGCTCGCCCTCGCACGGCTTGCAGATCAGGTACATCTTCTCGTCGTCCTCTTCCTCCGCCTTCTTCTTCTCCCCCCGTTTCGCGGAGAGCCCCGAACTCTGCTGAGCGATCAGGATCGCCCCACACTCGGGACAGGCGTCATCGAGGGAGTACTCGCCGTTCCAGTTGCAGTGCGGACACACGGCGGCCACAGGCGCGCTCTTGGCATCTGCGTCGCCAGCCTCGCTGCCGTCCGCCACGATCTGGATTGGGGCCGTCTCGTGGACGATGCTCTCCCCGCTGACGATCTCGACCGTGGCCCCATCGGGAACCCGGAGGGTCAGCTTCGTGCCATGCTCGTTGCTAGACCAGGTGGTGCCCCACTCGTGGGGGATCTCGTGCCGGGGGGATAGAGGCAGCAGCGAGATGGCTCCCATGTTGGGGTGGGTCCAGTTGCCAGGCATCCGGAAGCAGGCGATGTGGAGCCCCTCCTGCGCCCTGACCTTCCCACTGCCGCACCCGGGGCAGAACTGCCCGGACTTGACCTCCGAGCCCGTGGAGCTCCAGCCACAGCTCTCGGTGCACTGGACGCCCTCTGGGGTCACCACGCGGAAGATGGTGTAGTCGACCTCCTTGTGCTCGCTCTCGCAGATCGGCTCGAGTTCGCCGGACTTGACAATCGACGCGATGAAGCCACCACCCGCCAGAGCCTCGAAGTGGAGACCGCCTTTCGCCCGATGTGTAATGCGACGCACGACAGACTGCTGTTCATCAGCGTCGGTGTCTGCCTCCGAGATCGTGCCGTCGGTGTACACGAGGAGAGCGAACTGGTGATGGCGATCGCCTCGGCCCGGATCGAAGGAGAAGTCGATCCGAGTGCTCGCAGCGGCGAGCTCCTCCTTGAGATTGTTCGCCTCGTTGCAGACGACCGTGTAGCCCTGGCCTCCCATGATGTCCAGCATGCAGCGTGAGCAGGTCCGTTGCATGTGAGCCAAGCTGAGACCATGCCGGACGTTGTACTTGAGGAGTTCTCTCTGTACGAGTTCGCTGACCTTCTCGGGGTCGATGTGAGTTTCCATGGTGGGTTTCCTGGGTGGTGTAAGCTCAGGCCTCTGGGCTGGCTGGGCTCTCGCCCGATGATAGCTGCTTGGGCTCGTCTTTGGACTCTTCGTCCAGATCGGCCTCGATGTCCAGCACGTCCTCCCCGTCCTCCTCCCGCACGGAGTTGATCTTCTCGACGAACATGGCGATGAAGAGCCTGGCCTGCTCAGGCGTGATGTGGCGCTCGGCCAGCATGTCGCGGATGGTGTCGCCAACCAGCTCTTCCACGTCGCGCATCCGCTGCATAACGGCCTGAGCGTCCCCGATGTTGATCGTGTCGGCCTGGATCATCGCGCTGTCAGGAAGGAGCTTGCCGACGAAGAACTGCAGGTACCGCCTGGCCTTGTCCATCTGCGCGATGTCTTTGAGCGTGAACTTCTCGAACAGGATCTTCCCGTCTTTGTCGACACAGTGCGTCGGTATCCCTGCCAGAGCTCGAGCGTGCTCGATCGTTGTCGTCAGGGCCTTATGGGGGAGCCCTCTCTTGATCGCTTCGCGGTACTCCATCTCGGCCTTGGCCGTTGGCCGGCCTGGGCCGGGACGTGGGTTCTCTGCGGAGAAGCTGGTGGGGCTCTTTCCCATGACTAGGCGCTCATCCTCTTCAGGCCGAGTTTGACGAGCTCTCCCCTGAGAGCCGCCAACCTCTCGTCGCTGCAGACGAATCCATCCTGGATGGCCCAGTCTGCCATCTCGACCAGAAGATCCAGCACGTCCCGATCGATGGCCACCTTGTTCATTCCAGCACCGGGCAGGTACTCGGGGTCCAGAATCTGGATCGACCTCGCCTCGCTCGGCTCCTTGCGCACAGCCTTCTTCCGGATCAGCGATGTGATGTGCCCGTACGCTGTCGGCTTCGTCTTGCCGATGCCTTCGGCGATCTCCTTGAGTGTCGGGCTGACGCCATGCTCTGCACGGAAGTCCGCGATTAACCGCATAACTCTCGCCTGCTTCTTGGTGTAGGTGATCATTCTTCCTTCCTCCGTCTGCGTCTCCGCCTACGTCTCTTCTGAGTGGCCGTCAGTGGTTTCCACTCTCGCTCTGAGCCATCCACCATGGCGTAGGGCAGATCGTGCGTCGCGCAGTTGCGGAGCACAGCCGTCTTGCTGTCGTGCCTGCAGCCCTTCGGGCACTGATAGGTGTGGGTGATGATCTTCGGTGCGTTCATCATTCCGGGTGCTGGAGTCGGCGCAGGTTGACTCTGGCGAAATGAAGCTCGAAGCCCACAGCCTTTATCCTGCAGGCGATGCCATCGCTGGTGACCCTGTGCCCGTAACTCTCCTCACTCAGAAGTAGTCGCTCGATAATATCTGGAGCCTCTCGCTCCAATCTGTCCAGCTCGCGCCGCAGTCGCTCAACTTTTCCAGTCCAATAGTGAATGCTCTTGGACGCTTCCGGCATAGGCACTGTGAAGCGAGGATCGAATGGCGGGTCCAGAATGTGCCTCACCTTGCCATCCCCGATTCCTCCTCTGCTAGTTGCTTCATCTCCCTGTACGCGAGAAGGAGGGCAAGTTGTAGATCCCGCCGGCTGCACTCCTGCTCGAACGTGAAGTCGCACTGATCCTCCAATGTGACTTCCGTTAGGAACTCATCCGTCCCCAACTCCTCCCAACACTTGTCGCAACGTCGCTGACCCCGATACTCAGCGAGGGGCTCTAGTCTGGCTGTCTTCGGGACTGGCTCCTTGCACTCAGCGCAGTGTCCTACCGAACTGGGAGGCCCGGGAAGAATCGTGGGGGCATGCATGTCTGGCATGAAGATGAACTCCATGAAGACACGATCAACGAGCTCGTGCCCGTGGACGCGACGCACGTTCTCCACGAGGTTCCTTAAGTCGTCAGCAAACTTCATTGATCGCTCCTTTCAAGTGCTTCCGCACGCTCGCCTCCACGCGCTTGCGCAGCCACGGGGTCTTGCCGATGTCCTTCGCCACGGCCCTCGCCACCATCTGGTGGGAGGGCCCCGGTAAGCAGTCGACCCTCGTTTCGTAGACCCTTCCCACGATGGTGTCCCAGAACGTCCAGGGGTCGTCGTCGTCCTCAATCAGCTGCACCATCTTCTCGGAGTAAAAGTAGACATCGCCCGCTGCGCGTCGGTGGTCGTAGGAGCCTTTGCGCAACTCTGAGGGCCTGGTGTCCCGTTCCTCGATGAAGGCGCGGAGCTCCTCGATCCTTAGCGCCTTGGCCAGGACTAAGAGCTCGAAGTCCTCCAGGCGTTTCGCTAGGTCGGCCATCGCCACTCCGCCACCAGCTCGTGCCGCACGCCCTCTGCGTGGAGCTGTGTAGCTCGTCGGCACTGCTTATCCATGACGTCCTGCCACCTTGGCCCAGCCGCGTCGTCCAGGCAGCACGGACAGCATCCCTCGTCCAACAGCTTGCACCTCACTAGCGACAACCGCTCTTCGTCGCGCAGTAGGTTGGCCAGGGTGTTGAGGTGGTGCTGCCAGCGTGGAGTTCTTCTGGATTTCATCCCTTCGGAGTCCCCGCAGACTTGTCCTGGAACCCGCAGAAGTCGTCGGGCAGCTTCCCATCCTCCACCTCGACACCAGAGTACATGGTCGGCCCATCTCCCTCGATCCGAACGAAGCCCTCCCAGCCCCTACAGATTTCCTTCCCGTCACCCATGACAGCGGTGTGCTCGAGGTCGTGTTCGATGATGGCGATCCCGCACCAGGAGCACCTCTGCACCAGGTACTTGCCGCCGATGACGATGGTTGCCCCTGCGATGTGGGTCGCGCTCATGCTCCACCCTCCGACTCAAACAGTTGGGTCTGAGCTACTGCTGCGGGGTTAGGACGCTCCAGGGGCTGGTACTCCGTGACCTCGGCCTCCCCGTCCCAGACGACCCACGAGCAGTCCATGGTTGCTCCGCCCTGGCCAGTGAAGTCTGGCCGCCACAGGAGGGGGAAGATCCACCGGGGGCGATGACGCACGAACAGGTTGTGCCGCCGCTGCGCGTGCCAGAATGTGGACTTGAGCAGGAGCGCCATCCGAGTGACGCCTATGTCGAAGGCGTGCTCGATGATCTGGTGAGCAAGAAAGAAGGGGGGGTTGGTCACGATGCTCGACCTCAACTCCCCGAACATGGGGACGCGTCGAAAGGTGAAGAAGTCGGCGACCTGCATCGGGTAGCCCCTGTCCACGATGTCGGTGGCCATCACCACATGCCCGGCGTGCTCGCCGTCTCGCGTCTCCGTGTTACACAGGACATCGGCAATCGCGCCATCGCCGACCATCGGCTCCCACACTGAGAACCCAGGATCCCAAACTGACAGCAGAGCAACCGTGCACTCGGGGGGTGTCGGATAGAAGTCGTCGGGCCTGCGATCGCGGACTGCACCCCCGCCGGCCATCTTCCTCCCGATCCCCTCGCTAGGTGGTTTGCAGTCCGCGCAGAGGATAGCGGGGTTCCCGTAGTGGTCTCGTCCCGTCCATCGCTCATCACCAACGGTGACTACAGTGCCGCACGAGCAGGTCCCAATCACGGTGTTTGGGAACAGGTCGCTCACGCAGCACCCGCTTTCGGGTGCCCGTCGCAGTGCCCGTCCGGCCTCACGTTGTCGCAGGGCGGCATGACATCGTATCCCTCCCGCAGTGCATCGATGAAGTGCTCGCGGATCTGGTGCCCGGTTATGGGCTCGCCGTCCGTGGAGTTGAACATCTCCACGAGCTCGGAGTCGGACTTGCGGAGGCAGGCGCGGATGTCCGCTGCGACGTGGTAGGTGCTGCCCTTTCTCACTGTCCTTTGTCCTCGATCGTGTGGCTGAGAACTTCGCAGCCCATGTGGTAGACGTGGCGCACACCCGTTGGTATCCGTGAACCATCGGTCATCCGTCGTGTCTCGATCACTTCCTTCGACAGGAGCTCCTCTTCATCAACCCAGCACTCACAAGCTGGACAGAAGCGGACTGTCTTGATCTCAGTCGCGTTGCCCATCGCCGCCTCTTCGAGTGGCATCAGGTTGATCTGCTCGTCGGTACCAGACTCGCGAAGCTCGCCCTCGATCACATCGTGCTCTGGGTAGTAGTCATAGGACAGAGACAGTCCCTCCCTCCCGCAGCGGAACACACTCGCTGGGATCCGTATGTAGCCGTCACCTTGCTGTGCGATGTACTGCAGCAGCCTGTCCAGGTATCGCTTCACTCTGTCGAGTTCCGTCTCCTCTTCTATGAGCTTGAACCCCACACGAGCGGGACAGGTGCCGCAGATGTAGCGATCATCCTCTCTCAGGTCAGTGCGCCAGTGGCGATCGCCCTCGAAGATGTCCTTGCCGCAGGGGCACTGTCCGAGTTTCTTCCGTGGGTCGCTCATGGCTTCGGCCTCCTGATTGGAGTGACGAGCCCGATGGCGTCTGGGTTCTCGACCTCCGGCCCCTCCTGCCAGAGGAGGACGATGACCTCCCCACACTTGGTGCACTTCTCATGGCGCGGAGGTGGAAGCTCGGTCCCGGGAGGGACGAGCAGCTGTTGGCTCTGATCTGGGCCGCCGCAGTCTGTGCAGAGGAAGTCGGGGTCGCTCATAGCGGTGCCCTCTTGATCTGCATCTTCGGCCAGTCGTCCACAGCGATGGCCATGCGGCGGTACTTCGCGGCCTTCCGCAGGAGCTTCGCAGTCTTCGGGATGCTGCGCGTCCGATTGGACGCTCGCAGTGCCCGCTCACTCAGATCGAGCAAGCGCCAGCTACCAGACCTGGGCATCTGGACGATGAATCCTCGGGTCGTAGGGTGGCCGACGTAGCAGGGGACTCCACCCTGCCGGAAGAACTCCTCGATCTTGAGGTTGAGCGGGTCCTGGGGATCGGGTCTGGGCGTCTTGATCCGTGGCACCAGTTCCTCAATGGATCCATCCCACAGGCAGCAGACGCAGTGGAACGTCCCATCAGCTAACCGCGTAGGCTTCGCGGTCCTGCATTGGGGACACCTGAGCCCGCCCAGTTCCTCCCACTCCCACGTCCCAGGTGATGGGGCCACTCCCGCCCCGCGCAGCACCTGGTAGCACGGGACGCAGAGTGTGATCTCGCGCACCTGACCCGGCCCGAACTCTGGATGGGGCTCAGAGAGCCGGAGCCACTTCAGCTCGAACCGGATGATCGGCGGCTTCATGTGGACGCACTCGTAGGCGTCTCGGTCCGTGCGCTTGCTGATCTCGAGGTGCCACCGAACCTCTTCCTCGAACAGTTGCGTGTTGCCGGGCTCGCGCTCGACGGAGGGGGCTCGTGCGTCGGATGCCTTGTAGCTGTTGCCATCGCTATCGACCGTAATGCTGTCGCGCTCGATCACCACGAACGGCGGGAGCAGATCCGTCAGCGGGCCGCGCCACCCGCAGCGGGAGCAGCAGCCTTCATCGCCCCCCGGGAACGGCGCGTACTTCTTGCAGCTCGGGCACAGCAGGAGCGGCCCGTGCTCAGGGCATGGGTGTAGCTTGCAGCCGTCCCACCTCTGGTCCCCCCAACTCTTGTCGGGCATGGCCTCGCAAGTTGGCCAGTTGCAGGACCTAGCCTCCAGGTTGGTGCAGTCCTCCCCGCAGCAAGGGATCGGGTCGGCGCTCGGGTGCAGTGTCTCGATTCCCAGCATCAGTCTTCCATCTTCCTGATCCGCTCCTCGTTGTCCCGCTCAGCCATCGCGGCCATTTCCTCTCGCATGCGTTGAGCAACCTCGGGATCGTTGATGACGATCTGAGCGACGACTCGCCCATCGTCACGCACCTCTTTGGGGTTCGTGTCCGCGTCGCACTTTACCTCGAACACCGGCAGGAGATCCTCTGCCGCCCCCTCCCAATCGCAGCTGTCATCCATGGTGAAACAGATTGCCGTGCCATCGCGGCCTGTCACTGGTGTGGGCCGACGACACTCGGGACAGAGGAGAGGCCTTGGGTGATCTGGGCATGGGTGGAACGTGCACCAATTCCAATGTCGCCCGCTTGGCAGGACGCACTGGACGTGATTGCACGGGATGGCTTGGAGGTCGCAGCCTTCCTGACTGCACAGGTAGGGATCATCCATCAGTCGGCACGCTTCCTCGCCCATGGGAAGTACATGTGCTCGTTGTCGGAGCGCACATCCTTCGCTTCGTGGTCTAGGTCCAGCACGGAGTCGCCGGGCTGCAGCCTTCTAGGAATCGGCCCGCAACGGTCAGTCACCCTCATAACGTGGCGGCTCGGGGCAACCTGCCTTTTGCCTGGCTCGGGTTCGGGGATGGTCATCTCGGTCACTCCAGCTCCTCGGGGTGCTGGGTCTTCATGTGAGCCGCCACGTTGGCGAACGTCCGGTGGCAGCACGGGCAGACCCCGTGGGCGATCCGCTTCTTGATCTTGGTCTTCGCGCCCTTCTCGGCGCGGCGGGACGCCTCAGTGTGCCGGAGCTCCTCCCGAGTCTGGTCGTGCCGTGACTGCTCGTTGGCGAGGGCCCGGTGCTTCCGGTCCAGATCCTGTTCCAACTGCTTGACCCTTGTCTTGGCAGCCGGCTTGTGCTGGTGACCCAGCGGGCACCAGATGAATAGGGAGTTCTTGCCGTCGTGGTGCTGGCGCAACTGCAGATCGCGGAGCGCCTCCGGTACTGCGTGCTGGATGCCGCACCAGCACCGCATGACGACGAGGGTGCCTTGGAATTCCTGGACGGTCTCGTTGCCCATCAGCCGCTGACCGCAGAATCATTCGCATCCAGGCGGTAAGCGCCTCCGTTCCAGTCGGGGCTGTCCAGGTGCACCCGCTGGATCTTGAGTCCGCCCTTGGAGTAGCTGCCACGCTTCTGGCTCACAACGGTTGCCGTGATCTCGCTCGTCACCTCGTCGGTCCTCGTGAGCGTAAGGACTTTGAGGATCGAGCCAGCCGGGAACTGCGGCAGCTCAACAGCCTCCACCTCTATGTCAGCACCACCCTCTTCCCGTGGAGTGGCATTGAAGATCGAGCAGGGGACGTTGGTGCCGTCCATCTCGAGTCGGAATCGGAATGCTTGGCGGGTCATAGTATCTCCAGTGCTCGCGCGTTGTTCTCTGAGCCGTTGCCTCGTCTGTACCATTCGATCTTGCCGGTGTTGCGCAGCTGCACAAACGCCGACTGCAGCAGGTCGTAGTCGTTGTGTGGGACGCCCAGTAGATCGCACCAGCCATCGTCACTGGTGGAGATCGTCTCTGCGTCCGCCCCTGCGAGCGCTGCGAGGATTTTCTTACGGAGTCTTGGGATGCTTGCGACACTGAGGCTCATGGTGGTGGATCTCCTGGTGGTGCTCGAAACTCGAACGTCTCGCCCTTGCAACTCGGGCACGCCTTCGCTCCGGTCTTCGGGCGGTCGCCGCAGGCGGTGCAGAACCGGAACACGCCGTTTTGAAAGTGCTCCACCTGCTCGTTGCAGTCGGTGCACAAGGGCTCGTTCACCGGCATTGGTCGCTGCTTCACTCCATCGGTCGTCTGGCAGCGTCCACACCGCATGGGCTTGTCTTCGTCACCAGCTCCAAATGTCCTGTACTCAAAAGTCTCCGACCCGCAGCTGGGGCACTTCTTCGCCCCGATCTTCGGCTTGTCGCTGCAGTTCGTGCAGACCCGGTGCTGGCCTACCTTGCGATGGCGCATCTCGATGTCGCACCCATCGCACAGCGGCTCATTGAAGACGGTATGCCCGTTCACGCCCTCCGTGGTGTCACATCTTGCGCACTTCATTGCCTGTGCTCCTCTTCGAGTCTTCGCTTCGCCTTCAGCATAGCCTGGGCCAGCTCGTAGTTCTGGTAAGCCCACTTGTCCTCGTATCCATCGGCAACCCCTGTACCATCGGACAGGCTGCCAGCGGCCAGCTCGATCGCACAGACGTCGAGCCAGGTCATGCCCTTCGGAAGCAAGTAGCCAGAGTTCGTCACTGGGTACGCCGGGCCGCCAGTGTCCAGCTCTCCGGCAGTCTTGTGGCGGTCTGACATCCCCTTCAACCCTTGATCTATCGCTTCCTGTAGCTCTGGCCTCTTGTCAGTGCAGTCCTGGCAGTAGGCAGTCTCCACGTCTTTGGTCTTGGCTATTCTCTTCAGTGTTTCGCGCATGTCCTGGGGCAGCTCTACGCCGCAGTCCGAGCAGGTACCTATCTCGGGATCATATTTGTCATTCTCTGCCATTGTCTTCTCCTACAGAACGGCGTGCGCCCTCCGTGGGTGCAACTGGATTCCACCACCTCTTGAAGCCGAAGCGGCCCAGGAGAAAACATGGGGCGGCTCCTTCGGCTTGGGTGTCCCTGGTGCCGACGCATGGTACTCCGCAGCCCAGCGGACTGCTGATCGCCGCTCCTTACGGGTCCACTCTCCGATGATCATGACACTGGGGGGCTCTACGAAGGCAATCCCGAGGGCCCGTTGGACATCGTAGGCGTTCCCGATGCTCCCCTCTACCAAGTCCACGACCAACGTCAGAGAGTCTTCGTCTCGCTCCTCGTGGACGCCAGCGATGATCGCCGCACAACAGCCGGGCTTGTGCTTGACCACGCCCTTCTCGTCCGGCTCCTCAGAGCACCAGGCACAGAGGCAGGATGGGTTCTGGGCTGCCGTCGACTGCTTGATGACCACCTTGGACTCGGGCACGGGGTCAGGCGGGCCGAACGTGGCGTACCGGCAGTCCCTCTCGTGACACTGCTTGATGAAGGCATTCAGCTTCGTCAGATCCACGGTGTGGTGGCCGTTGGGCAGGGCATCCATCTCGTGTCCCCTCGAGACTCCAGTGAAGACAACGGGGTCCTGGTCGGAGGCGACGATGGCGACTGGTGCCGCCTTCTCATCCTTGACAGCGATCTCCGCCACGTCCGTGACGAGCCTGCCGACATCGATGGGACCTCGGTCAGGGATCGGTGCAGGCACCTGGTTGGTCTGGATCTCCGAGATGTCGAGCGGCGGGTCCTCGCCTTCGCCCACTACCCGGACGCGCCCAACGCCCATCATGCTCACAAAACTGCAGGGCGAGCAGAGAGCGAAGGTCGGACCGGTCGCCTTCTCATTCTCTGGAGTCAACAGCACCACGAACCCCCCGCACTCAGGGCACGTCGATGAGGTTGATCGCTGCATCACGTACGGGATTGGCAGCACGTAGGGCACCGTCTGCGCCGCCTTAGCCTTCTTCCCAGTGAACCGATCGCTGACCCCATACCACTCGAAGATGCTGTTCACATGGACCACACTCAACCCATCGTCCCAGGTATTCCGGACAAATATCCTGGATGCACCAGCCTCGAAGAGGTCATAGACGACATCGCTAACCGTCTCGCTGGAGCAGAAGATCGTACCGCGGTAGTCAGGCTCTGGCGCATCAAGGATGCTACGCATGATCGGCGTGATTTTCGTCACGATACTGACAGCGATCATGGTGTCTGGTGTGCACACGACTCCCCATCCCGGGAGCTGCTTCTCCAGACCGCCTGGCTGATGCCATCGGTTGATCGCTCCCCGCTTCCACGTTTGTCCGCCAGCTTCCGAATACTTCACCGCGTCACCCCTCCCTGCGCTGCAGCGATGAGTGCCGCCAGCGCATTGTCGAACTCTTTCTTGCTGCAGGCGTGCTCGCCCTTGCCCAGCGTGTAGTCTTCCTGGCTCCTCTCGTCGAAACAGTAGCGCTCGTCGATCTCGAGCTCCCAACTGTCAGTCCCTGCCAGTGCATGCCAGTCTTCCCGCGTGGTGAGTCCCACGGAGATCTCCCGCATGAAGGCACCGTCGCCCTCGGTGACGCGCATGTAGATCGTGTGCTTGTAGTCGTCATCGTCCATGCGGTGCTTGCGGTAGAGAGGCAGCTTGACCTCCACTTCCACCGTCGGTGCCTCGCCCTTGATCTTGACCTTGCGCTTGCTCAAGACCTTGCCTTCCCGTGGTAGCACCCGCATTCTCTGTGCAGCTTCATGTGCTGGATACAAACACCACAGCCGAAGTGTCCAACCTCGCCTGCACTCTGACAATTGAAGTCGGCCCGCCTCACAGCGTCTGGCTCCTCTTCCTCAGTCAGTGGCCACTTCTTCAGGTTCCTGGACATGTTCAGCGTCAGCCGCAAGTTGACTCGGTCTTCGACGACTGCGAACGGAAAATCCTCGGGGAGCAGCCTGAGTCTCGAGCACACGCTTTCCCTGATCGGCCAGACCATTTCCTCGGCCAGGCCACAGAGATCTGCCGTCATCGCCTCGTGGAGCAGAGACTCGATCTTAGCGCGTCCTGATAGGGCGATGCCCTCCATCACCGCCACGATGTCATCGTGGCAATGTGGCAACGCGGTGATGAACCTCTCCAGCGACTCCGGGAAGGCTGGCGCTGAACCATCAAAGTCTTGTTCCGTCATATCTTGGGTCATTGTGCTCATGCTCTGTCCTTGGTGGGCTTCAAACTGCTGGGTGGTCGGTCTCGAGGATGGAGGGCGGGCTGATCACCGCGGACTTGGCGAGCTCGTCCTCGATCGCCGTCTTGCGGAGGGAGGCTCCAACATGGAAGGCGCAGGCGACTGCTTCCTCCGTGCCCTCGAACGCATCGATGATCAGGAACTGCGTGAAGGTCTCCCGCCACACGAGATGGCAGTTCACCTCCGTGGTGACGTGGATGGCGCAGGTGCGGTTCGCGTGCAGGTGGTCACCGTCTTGAGCCCTGATCTCGGCCAGCATCGGGCCGATGAACTCGGTGTCGATGACCTTGAAGCTGTAGATGCACTTCTTGAGGCTGTTGCTCATGCCTCCTCGCTCTGCTTCTGGCGACGCTCCTCGCGAAGCTCCACCCTCTCCTTGTGGCTGGTGATCATCGCCTCGATGTCGAGCTGCTGCGAGATATTGCCCCTGAGCTCCAGGCCCTCGAGGATCACCTCCGTGGAAGCGTCGATCCGGAACCGCCGTCCCATGTACTTGGCATCGCGGAGAGTCCATCCACCGAGCGTGATCCCAGAGTCTGCGCGATGGACCAGCTCGAACATCAAGTTGGCCGGCCAATCCAAAGCATTGGTCAGCCCAGCGGCTGTGATTGGTTTCCAGACCACGAACGTGCCCCTCACGTTGCCTTGGGTGTCTGGGCCTCCGGATGGAAAGTCGATGTCGATGGCTGAGCATGCCAACCGGAAATCGTGATCCTCGCCATCGGCGGCTCGCAGGAGGAAGCGGTGGCCAGTTTGCAGTGGGTCGTGCTTTGGGTCGTTGATCATTCGGTCCTCTGTTTCTTGTTGCCGCCGTCGAAGGGCACGGTCTGCCCGCCGATGTCGAAGTGCCAGGGCTGCCCTTCGGACTTTCTCACGGAGATCAGTACGGGGTCGTCCCGCCTGTCTCTCTGTTCGATATCGCTCGTGGAATACGGGATGGGTCCTGTGAACCGGAGTTCCCCCTCCTCGAAGCTCAGGCGCGAGTCCCTCTCTGCGAGCTGCAGCAGCATCGCTGGCGTGTAGAAGCTACGGATGTCGTCTTCCCTCGTCCCGAGCAACAGGGCAGTTGCAGTCAGGTTCTTGCCTGACCGGGTGTGTACTATGACCGGCAGAGCACCGATCATTTCGGCGATGAGCAAGGGGTCGTCGAGAGCCTTCTTTGATTCAGCCCACTCGCCTGGAAGGAAGTAGGTAGGCCTCGCGTCAGCGCAAGGCTGGCACAGCGCCTCGATCACGTCCTCTCCAGCATCCGCGAGCTCGTTGATGGCCACGAGCATATCGTCGGGCAGCGGCTTGTCGCACCCACTGCAAGATGCCCACTGCTTCCCATATCGGACTTTGGACGGCTCTACCTTCCCGACGTGCTGCTGGCCGTTCGGGTGGTTCGCCGGGTCCGGGTTCCGCGGGTCGGGACACCAGGCGCACAGCTTCGGTAGAGAGGCTGACCCGGCCCCCACGGTCAAGTACGGGCCTCCCGTCGCTACCTCCATGGCCTTGTGCAGCGCGACGTCGACGGCCTCCTTCCGCCACTCCTCGAGCTCCTCTTCGATCTGCCGGCACGCCTTCGCCTGAGCCTCCGGGTCAACGCCGCACGCGCGCATGACACCCTGGGCCAGCGTCTTGGCGTCGCGGACCTGCGGCCACTCCCTCTCGGGCCTGACTTCTCCCTCGGGTCGGCTCTCGTCCGTACTATTCATCGGTGGGCTCTCTCAGGTTTTCCACACTCGCCGATCCACTCAGGATCTACGACCACGGTCATCTGCCTGCCATCTTCCACAGGTTCCCCCCAGAGCGCAAGGTTCGCCTCCAGAATCAAATCATGGCCACTGGGGCACGGATAGCCAAAGTGAGAGTCTCCCCGTCTAAACGGGTTCTGAGGCCACAGAGGGGAGCCACGGGGTGCTCACGGGGCGTTGGGGACCTTGGGCCACTGTGGGGGATTTGGGCCGATGTGAGTTCCTGGCGGGACCGCGCGCGCAGGACAGGGCAGGGGAGGGGTGGAGAGGGGTGTTCCGGTTCTGCCCCCTCGATTGAGGGGCGGTGCCCTAGCAAGTATCGTGCCAGTCAGGCCTGAATCAGAACCTGAATAATCTTGCCATCAAACCGACACCTTGGCGGGCTCGAACTCGAGGACCCAGACCCATGGGTTCGATTCCCAGGAGTGGCCGCGCTTGGCGTTGATCTCGTCCCAGCCCTCGGCGAAGCCCTGGTAGAAGCTGCGCCACTTGTCAACGGGGATGCCCTCGCACATGGCGTCGTGCTCGCTGATGTCCTGGAGCCGCTCGACGCGGACTGCGGTGACCTCGAGCGTCAGCCGAGACGCCCACCGGGGCATGTGGATCGATGACCGCCAGCGCCCCCTGTGCGCCTCGCCCTCGTGATCCTGGCCTCGATAGAAGCGACGGAGGAACGGGAGGTCGGGGATCTCGGAGGGCTTGCAGCCGTCGTAGCCACGCCCCACCGCCCACGCCTCGCGGACCCAGAGCTCCAGCCCAGGAGAGGGCGGCCACTCCCTGCGGTGAATGCTGCCCCACGGGCAGTCGATAGTCTCGGCCATGCGGTCGTCCAGCGGCCTGCCTGATTTCTCCCCAAAGGAGGTAGGCTGCGGCTTGACCACGCGGCGTGTCTGGGTCTTGGTTCCCGCGAGGATCGCCGCCACGCTCTCAGGGGACAGGATGATCGGGCGCGATGTCATCGGCCCACCCACAGGTCGCAGAACACCACAATGGCGAGTGAGCAAACCGCGATTACCGAGACGACGATCACTGTCAGAAACAGCGACTCCTTGCCGGTCAGGTTGCGTTCCACGGGTCCGCAAATCGCCTTATAGTGCCGGCACAGGCCCTGCCTGTAGTCCTCGGGCATGTCATCGGGGATAGGCGCGTGAGGGAACGGAGAGCCCCCCTTCTCATGTTGCCAGGCGATCTCGTCGTCCTTCCACTTCCGGAGGGATGGGCTGTCTTCTGTTAGGGGTTCTCTTCGCTCTGTGGTCATCAGGCCGCTACCCCCTCAGGCCCAACAGTGAATGTCATCTGTGCGCCCGACTGCGTGATTGTGAACGCAGTGAGCCCGTGCGATCCACTCCCCTCGGGCTCCCAACTGATGCTGCACGAATTGGGGATGTAGTCTCGGATGGTCTGTATGGCATGGCCGTAGTCGATGTCGCTGTTCACGCCGGCATCGGTGAGAGCCTTGGCGAGTTCTTCTTCTGCGGTCATCGCTTGGGCCCCCTCCCGAGCTGGGGAGTCCCGGCACCATGCTTCATTTCGTAGGCAGCGCTGACCCAGAGCAGGGGGGGCCAGGCGTAGCGATCGCAGCCGAACTTCCGTAGGCCATCCAGGGTCTCATGGCCACCGCAGCTCAGAGCGCGGCAATCAAGCAGGTCGAGGAAGTCGATGACTTCGAGGAGGAGATGCTCGTTCTTCCCAGCACTCCGCTTGAAGGCTGCATCGCACTCGCGCCAGATCTCCGTGCTCTCGGAGCTGCTCAGGTCGTCGCACTGGTCCTTGCGCTCCAGGGTTTCGAGCAGATCCCGGAGCTCCTCCAGGGCGGTCTCATCGCTGGCAAACTCCAGCTGCAGGTTATCGGAGAGCTCGTGGAGGGCGACCAGCTCCTGGCTCGGCTTGGTGCGTGTTCCACACGCTTCGCACAGCAACCCCCCTGATCCAGCACGAACCTCTGTGCCATCCTGACAGATGTGCGATCGATAGACGCTGCCGGCCACCGGGTTCCCCGGGCTCGAGCACTTCACGGTCTTGGTGTCATCTGTTGATTCTGGATTGTTCATGCCTTCTCCTTCTCCTCTAGTTGCTCGCTCATCAGGTCCAAGTGCCGATCGAGGGCTTGGTTCAGAATCTCGCTCATGTCGAGCCGCGATCGGAAGGACACATCCTTGAGCCTCTCCTCCACGTCCGGCCTGATGTAGAACGTCTTCTTCAGGTAGCCCACGTACTTGCTCGCGTTCTTCCTCGGTCGCTCCTGCCGGACGCTGGGGATGGATTGCTCGTCTGGACGTCGCCCGAGCGGCCCCTTGGGCTCGCAAGGGTGGCACTCGAAGGAGTCCTCCGTCCCAAAGGTCACGCCACAGCTCGAGCACAGGTAGCGCTCAGCCATCAGCCGGGGCTCCCCACGGCGGCCTTCTGGTACGCCTTCCACGCCTTCTCGAGCATCGGTTTCCTGGTCGGAGAAACCCGTGCCCAGTTGGGACCTCGCCGGTAGAACCAATGCCCATCGAGCCGTAGGTATCGCTGATCCCCTGGCGCGTGCCTGACGATCATGTCCTCGGCGAGGAGGACTGGGGTGCAGCTGATGATCTCGTGCTTCATCGTGTCTCTCCCTTTCTCTCTGGTCAGTCCCCGCTGGGGAAGGCCGCGATCCTCTCTCCGAGAATCTCGCTGTACTTCTGCATGATCCAGTGCTGGAAGCGCAGCCGGACTTGCTCTTCGACGGGCACGCCACGGAACACGTCACCCACCAAGAACGCGCCCAGCCCGTCCAGCTTCTGATCCAACGCCTGCTTCTCTTTGACTACTCTTTCCTCGTGCGGCTTCATGGTGTCCTTCCTTGGTTGTTGAAATTCACAGCTATGTGGACTGATCCCCACGCCCGAGCGCGGCTCGACAGTCTGATGCGTGTTGATCGTTTGCTTCTGCCTTGCCATCCCCGGCCAGTGTGTGCTTCGCCTTGTGGAGACTGACGTAGTGATCGAACACCTCCCCCGCCTTTTTCAGCGCCCCCTCCAACACCCCGATCCGCTCTTGGGTGTCGGCAAGCTCTTTCGGTGACGGAACGGCGGACAGGTATTCGACTATCCCGTAGTAGTCGAGCTGTCGGGGTAGCGCCCACACGACATCCAGTTTCCCGGCATCGTCACCATCGAGGTGCATGACCCACCAGAATCCCTCTTCGGTGGGGACTTCTATGGGATCACCCAAGGTGCACACTCCCTTCCCCGGCTAGGATTCTCCCCTTGCCACGAGGACACTCCTCGCAGGGTGCGCTGTAGTTACCGTTTCCAGTGGAGAAGCTGAGAAGGCCATCATCGCAGCCCTGTGGACACTCCCCTAGCTCCTTGATCGTGAAGTTCTCGCTTGTCGCCTCCGCGGGTCGGCAGGTGGGGCAGGGCTTGGGCTGGAGTACCGCCTCAATCTCCGCTGGCGTTGATTGCACGCGCCGGCAGTTGCCACAGGTAGAGCACACAGGCTCCGGGGGAGGGGGGCTCACCGTGATGGCATCGGACACCTCGATGTTCACCGCCTCAAGGGCGGCGAGAGCTTCGTCGGACCACTCTATGATCTGCCGCTCAGGCTCGGTGGCTTGGCCGTCCATGCCATCGAGGCGGCGGCTCACCGTCTTCATCGCCTCCGCTGACCGCAGGAGGGCGACCAGACGCGGTGCATCATTAAGCAGGCTGGTCCCTAGGTTATTCCTCGCCGTACACCGCGCACAGATTGGGTTGCAGCCCAGCAGGGATGATCCTGAGCAGTGACCAATGGCAGCGTCCAAGTAGGCCAGCAGCTCCCCAGTGGTGACCTTCTCACTCGCCATCATCGTCCTCCTCATCAATCAGCGTGCCATCCAGCGCAGCGTCGGCCAGGTCCTCGAGGGCCTCTCCCAAATCGCGCTCGAGACCTGGAGGCAGTCCCCACGTCTTCTCCCTCACCCGCCCGCGGGTGATCTCAAGTGACCGGCGTTCGATGTCGCTGTCGGCCTGGTCGTCAAGTGGTCTCTCAGTCCCCATGGGTCTCCGTTCCTGGTCGTTCGGCTGCTCCCGACATCATCTCGCGGTAGTCGAAGTCCTTGCCCAGAGACTCCTGGATCGTGGTGTGCTCGTCAGAGAAGCCCTCCACCTCGTTGTCCCAGAGGAACACCCGAGACGGCACTGTGATCTCTCCGTGGGCGAACGCGATGCCCTTGGCTGTCGGTCTCCAGTAGCCAGACCTCCGCCTGTCCGAGGTGTCCGATGGCTCATCTGTCATCAGGCCCCAGCGAGCGAGGTAGGGGTAATCTCTGGCCTCGCCGGAGGATCGGAGGTGGGAGTGGTGGATGCAGTCCCCTGAGTAGGCGCTCACCAGGTTGCAGAGGAACCGAGCCATGTTGGAGTTCAGCTTGCGTCGGTACGACCGGCAGTACTGACCGCAGCACGGGCAGTCGATGCCATCGGTCTTGCCTTCCTCCACCTGCTGCCGTGCCTCTGCCAGTGTGGGGCCGAAGAGTGTTCCTTGTCCGCTCATGGTGTGTCCTCAAACATGGGGGCGACGACGATGTAGCACAGGTAGAGGAACACTATCGCTCCTACTACCAGGGCCAAGATCACCCCCGGGTTCATGTCACGGCCTTCTTCGCTGGCGGTGGCTTCGAGGGAGGGAGGACGGGCCCCGGGCCTGGGCCTCCTGGTCCCGTCGGCTCCCGGGCAGACACAATCATCAGGAAGATCAACAGACCGAACATCAAAACGAGAGTGGCATAGAAACAAGCGCTCACGACTTCCCCCCCCCCTTCCCGTTCCCGTTCGGCTTCCGGTGGATCTGCCCGTGCTGGTACTCGTTCTCAGCCATGGCCTTCGCGAACTCCTCGTGCGTCAGCGTCGGGGTGTCCCGAGCTCGGTCGATCTTCAGGTACAAGACGCCCCCCCCGATCATCAGGCACATGACGCCAGCACAGATCGCTATCACCCACATCGCGTTCTTGATCCCGCCGATGTTCGTGGCGCTCTGCTCGTTGGCCCAGTCCACCTGGGCGATGATCTCCTCCCCCTTCTCATTCAGGTCCTCTCGACCCGCCTTGAGCTCTGCCATGAATTCCTCGCGCCCAGCGGTCAGGTGGCGGTCGAGCATGTCCAGCCCCTTGTCCCCGAGGTAGGTGCCCAGCTCCTTCAGGCTGTCGGTCGTGTACTTGGCCGCACGCTCCCCGTTCGCGCCAATCGCCACGGCCCCACGCGCCCAGCCCTCCCCCAACCCGTCTGTCTCAATGAGGGGAGCCCCGCCCGTGTCGATCAGAGGGGCCCCCCCAGTATCGATGATGTCGAGGGCTCCTTCCGCGATGAGTGGCTCGCCCCCAGTGTCCACGAGCTTGATGCCGTCCTTCTCCACCAGGGGAGCCCCCTGAGTGTCGATCCCTCGGACAGCGCCGGCAGCCAGGACTGGCTGGTTCTCGGGGTCCATGACATTGGTCTCGGTGACCACAGCCCCTTTCTCGATGGTGACGCAGCCCTGGAGGGAGAGCAGCAGGGGGAGCGCCAATGCAAATCCCACGAGAGCGAGGATCACCAGAGCGATCGAGTCCCCCTCTCTGACTAGCCTCCCATGCGGGGGCGCAGGCGGGGTCGGCGGGACGGGTGGGGCGGGTAGCTGGCTCATGCCTGGCTCCAGTGGATCAGGCCGACCAGGAGGCAGTAGACGGCCAGGAGGTGCCCGAGAATGTAGGACGCCTGGCCGAATCGGTAGGCGGTGAAACCTCGCGGCGCTGGCCCGCAGTCACCGAGGAACAGAGCCCTTGCTATGGGCCAGCGCTTGCTGTGTGGTTCGCTCGTCATGGCAGAGTCCGTCCTGTGTGAAATGAAAATGGCGCGGGGGAGGCTATGAGGGGGGCGACTCCCCCGCGCCGGGCAAGCAACTGGTTCTAGGCCGCGAACTTCTCCGGCCACTTGGCCCTGGCAGCCAGGAGGCCGCACTCGAGGATCAGGGGGGACCCGTCGCGGATCAGCTTGATGATGAGCTTGTCTGCCATCTCCTCAGCGAAGCCCTCCAACGGCTTGGCGTACCAGGGGAACGTGAAGTCGACCTCGGGATCGAAGTTGTCGGTCAGGTCGCCGAAGGCCTCGTTGGCCATCCCCCACTTCGTGGGGCTGTCGTCTCCGTCCTCGAGCTGGTCAGGGTGGTTGGCGATCTTCAGGACGTTCAGGCCCAGGCAGATGCCCTCCATGATCGGCTGCTTCATGGCGAGGAAGTCCGCCAGCTGGAATCCGTCCTTCAGGGGATCGAGGAACCCCTTGACGATCTCGCCGACGTCGACCTTGATGTCGGAGTAACTCGTGGGTGCCTCGCAGTCGTCGTGGCCCCACTTGGTCGTGAACCCCTCCACGAGGTCGGGGATGCGGGTTGCGATGCTGATGAGTGTCGCAGCGTCTAGGCTCATGGTTTGTCCTGTAGTGGTGTCCCAGGCTCAGGCGGAGACCGGGCTTGGTGTTTGTAAGCGCCGCCGCGCTACTGGATCAATCGTCGGTGCGAGGGTCCGTAGCTCGGGCCGCGGGGGAGTGCAGGTTCTGCTGGGTCGTCATGGTGGTGGGCTCCTTGGGGTCTTCGCTCTGCCTCAACCGTGTCCTGTAGATGGGTTGCACTCGTGGTCGAGCGGGCTCTTGCATCCCGCGCACAGTGTCGTCAGGTCGCAGCGGTTGCAAGTCTCATATTTGTCAGTGTGCTTGTCGCAGGCGCTGCACGGCTTCTTCTTGACCACCTCGTCGCGGGTGCTGCCTTCGATCTCCTGGACGTGATCGCCGTCCACGGTCATTGACTTCGTATCGCCGGATGATTCCTCGTGGACTTCCTCAGCAGTGAGTCCCCTCACGTTCGTGAACTCGGCGGGCTTCACGGTCTCTGAGCACTCGGCGACATTCGACTGGTGGCACGTCGAGTTCTCGCAGAACGTCCGCCCGCAGGTCTCGCAGTTGTAGAGCAAGGGGTCCGGGAGGATTGCGTCGCAGAAGTCGCAGAACAGGAACGGATCTCCGTTGGCTCTTGCCGACTCGACCTGCTCGGTTGTCAGCTCCGTGATATTCACCAGAGCCTCCACGGTCATGGAGGCGAGGTCCTCCAGGGTGTGCTTCGCACCCTCCGCACCCTCCGCACCCTCCGCACCCTCCGCACCCTCCGCACCGTCGGCACCCTCCGCACCGTCGGCACCTTCCTGACCCTCCTCTTCTTCCTCGAGGGATCCGATGCGCTCCATGAGCTCCTTGGTTTCCTCCTCCGAAAGGACCATGTGCTCCATGGGTCTCGGGATCTCTCCTCGAGCTAGTGCCCTGAACTGCTGTCGCGCTCTCTCCAGCTCTGGCTTTCCACAGGCGGAGCAAAGGATGCGCCCTCCGGCGAAGCGGATGCATTTGTCGCCGGCCTGCAACTGAGTCTCGCATTTTCCGCATAGAGGTAGATCGTCCAACTCCAGGCTCTCCACTGTCTGGAGCGCTCTAGCGTACCTCTCATCCATGATCTTCGCGCACGCTGGACACAGCAGACCGTCACCCCTGGGGTGCAAGGTCTGGACCTCCCCCACCTCGATGACCGCCTCGCACTCCGCGCACTTCGGGTCGGGCAGCTCGGGGGCCTCATCCATCCATAGGATCGGGACTGGCTCCCGCATGGGGTCGCCGAGCAAACCGGGGACCTCGGTCAGAACCGTCTCGATCGAGCCATCGCGCATCACACCCAACTGGAATGTCCCGATCCGCCCACCTGTCTTGAGGGTGAACAGGACGGTCGTGCGCTTGCCGCGATCCGCGGTGAGGTTGGTCTTCTCGTCGCACCTGACCTGGATGCTGTCACCCGGGGCGAGCACAGACCGCAACGCCAACGCCCCCATCTCTTGGATCGCGTCCCAGTCGTCTCCGAATGACACGCCATTCGTGATCATGGCCTGGGCTGTCCCTTGATCGATCGATCCTGCACCCGGGGCCTCCACGTCTCCACGAGCTCGAGCCGCGCGCAGCTCGGCCTCCTTCTGCCGGGAGATCTTCTTCATCTCGCCAGGCCTTGGTCCATCCGATGGTGCCCAGATCCACAGGCCCGTGCGGGGTCGGCTGAAGACGTGGATGCGTCCTTCTTCTCGGAGCTTCGCCCTGTGCGAGAAGCTGGGGTCTGGCACGACCTTGACGACCCGGACGCCCATGATCCTGTGGAGTCGGCCTCCGATCTCGGGTGTGGCCTTGTTCTCGCCCAGGTCCGAGGATGGCTGGATCCGATCGAAGAAGTCCTCGATCTTCAGCTTCTCCACCTTCCGGCGGCTGCGGAGCACCACGGTCTGGTCGAAGAAGCTCAAGGCCTAATTCCTTCCTGGAGTCTGGGGTTGGGGTTCAATGGTCGGAGCAGGCGGTCGCTCCCTGGGTGCCTCGCCGTGCCCGGTGCCATTGGGGAAGGTTGTGGTACTGGAGCTGCTTGTGCTCGACGGAGGGGTTCCCTCCCCACCTCGGTACTCGAATGTGAACCAGCCGTTGTTTTCGTTCCTCGGTATCGGAATCGCGAGCCCACCGTCGCTCACTCCCCCCGGTACCTGATCCGCGCCGGGATTGTGGTGGTGGCCGTCCAGGTGGGCAGCGTCGTGATTGTGGCCGTGGTCGTTGTTGGCGGCCTCCCCGAACTTGATCTTGTGGAATCCTATGCTCGGGCCTGCAGCGAGGTGTCCTCCCTCGATCGAGACGCAGGATGTGGCGCTGAGTAGGATGACGGCCACTGCCGCCATGGTGATTCTCTGTCTCATGCTTCTAGTCTCCCAGGGCCTCGGTGAGTGGCGATCCCGGTGCCCTGCCCTCGGGGTTGCCATGGTCTGCAATATACACTCGGACGCCCCTGTGGATAGGGATGCCCCACTCCTGAGCCGCCTCGATCTCGGCTTTGACGCCCACGCTCTCGTCCCACCCCGGAACCTCGGTAGCCACCACCAGGCAGGAACTCCCGCGCAACAGCGCCAGATCCAGGTCCTTCCACTGCCGCCAGCCCATGCCCAGCTTCCAGTGACGGGCCATCGGGTAGGCGTGGACGACGGGGGAGACTGCAGTGATCCCAGCCTCCACCATCTCAGCCGTCAGCCGGCAAGCCTCGTGGTACCGCCGGTCCATCTCCTCTTCGTCGCTCGAGGACAGGGGGGATGCGATGTAGACGAGCTCCCGCCGCTCGCGGCACAGCTGCAGGTCCTCAGCGACCGAGGCCGCAGGCTCGTCTCCGTAGGTGCGGATCCCGATCTTGCCCTGGCGTGCTGTCACCACGCAGGCCCCGTAGTTGTCGGGGCCCGGCTTCTCGCTGGCTGCCTTCGGCCTCATGCCCTGGGCGACCTCGAGGGCCATCCCATCCCCGAACTCAGCCACCTCGATCACGCCCAGGCGGTTGGTGATGATGCTGATGGCCTGGCTGCTGACGGGCTGCTGGCCAGATCCTGCGTTGTGCTGCTGCTTCATCGGATCGGGTCTCCGTTCTCGTCCGCCTCGTAGTGCACCGGCATCATCGTCTCTGTGGTCACCTTGCAGTCGAAGTCAGCCTGCATCCAACCCCGACAAATCGCACACTTGATCAGTTTGCCCCCTTCGATGACGGATGGCTTGTAGGCCGCGATGTTCATCCCGCTCCCAAGACACGCCCAGGGTGGATACTCTCTTCCGGTCTCGCACTCTTCAGCAGAGAGATTGGTTGGCAACGTCTCCTTCGTGACCAGATTCGACCTTGACAGAGCCTTGATTCGCGCCTCGTCCCTGGCGCGACAGAACCAGCAGGGCTGAGCCATCCCCACGACGAAGCCGATTAGGAAGATGAGAGATCCCCACAGTGAGAGTTGGAGGACGCTCATACCGTCTGCTCCACAGGCTCGACCAACTCGATCCAATCGGGGTGCATCGGGCAGCAGTGATCGAGCATGTAGACGTAGCCTTCGCTCACCTTGTGCTCGGCCACAGTCAGCAACTCCCCCCTCGCTTTCTTCCCGTTGCACTCGCGGCAGTCGCAGAACTCCATAGAGAGCACGATCCTCACCTTGTCGCCTGGCCTGTACGCTCTGGTCGCCATCAGTCCCCCTGGATAGGTGACTCGGGACTGCTGCGCACGCGCAGATAATCGGGCAGGTGCCAGGGCACTGGATCGTTCACCTTGGCGCGCCCTTCCTGGCAGAACACCCAGCCGCGGCACTCGGGACACTGAACAACGTCGTGCCCATCAGTGAGTGATGGCTTCATTGTCCGCACCAGCTCTTGGGATCCAGGACAGGTGACTGTCGGCTCTGCTTCATCGATGTCCGTTAGCTCATCGCGTCGGCGTTCTGCCTCTGCCATGAGCGCCACGGTGTCTCGCTTGTAGTAGCGGACGGCCACAGCCCTGAGCTCGTGCACGCTCCGCTCAAAGACCGTCATCACGTTGCAGGGACAACCGACCACAGCCGGCTTTCCTCGCAGCATCCCCCACCGAACCAACTCGAAGCCCTCGTGAAAGAGGTGGCCATTGGGGTCCAGCGCAGCCGCCTCGTTGGCTTCTTCGTACTCGGCAGCCTGGCTCACTGTTTTGATGCCCTCTCCGTAGTGCATCCGCTGGCAGTGTTCGCACCTGATGCCGGGGGATGCAGAGCTAACGTCCCCCAGCACGGCCTCGATGAAGGCCTCGCTCGGTGGGTCTGCCGCGTAGCTTGCGTATTTCTTGGCGGGGGAATCTGGGTCGGATGGAGCGCCGTCGGCGGGGCGCTCGTATTTTTGTCGGACGGTCTCTGTGCCTTCCTCGTCCACGACCATGAGTGTGACTGCTGCGATCTCGTTGTAGCTGTGGCAGTACTTCTTAAATCTCGGGCTGTCATCGACGACGCTGGCCAGGGCGTTCGCGTGGTCCATCACTTGGGCTTCGTCGTCGATCACTACTTCGACGCGATACCTGATGTCATCAGTGAGTGTCAGGGTCTCTGGTCTCGGGTTCATGCTTCCTTCTTCGCCTTCCGTCTCTCGCCGTCGTGCTTGCTCCACGCTTCGCAGACAGCCTCGAAGGTGGCGGACGCGATCGTTTCCGCTTCGTCGAGCGTCGTGCTGCCAGGCAGCCAAGTCCAGAGGATTGCGTTGATTGCAATTTTGCAGTCGGTCGCCTTACGTTCGAGCCAATCCTCTTCCGTGTCGTTCCAAGTTTGGAAGAGCTCGTCGGCGAGCTTCTTCTTTTGCTCGGGCTTCAGATGTGTCGCGTGGTCCGTGTTCATGCCCCTTCCCCCTTCATCGCGGTCTCCACCGACTCGACGATGCAGTCCACCATCTCCCGTGCGGCACCCATCCCGTGAACGCGGACATCCGGGCTCCCGTCTTCGTCGATCGTAACGACCATCACCGCTTGGCTCGGGCCCGGCGTGATGTCCCGCGGCTCCTGCTTCGGGGCCGTCGCCTCCTCTTCGCCGTTCCCGGAGCGGGCCTTCTCGATAGCGGCCTGGATTTCGTTGGTGATCCTCCCCACGGGGAGTGTCTCGCCTGCTGGCCGGTCGCACACTCTCGCGTTCGCGGCATCGTAGACGTACCACCACTCCAGCTTGCGGGCGCGCTCCATGGCGTCGTCCTCATCGTTGTGGGTGTCCACCAGGTCATCCCGCGTGATCGTGGCTGGCTTGGGGAAGTCCCCTCCGAATACCCAGAACCTGCCGTCGGTCATCTCGCTATCGCCACCCCCGTTGAGGGCGCTCAGAGCCGCTCTGATCATGTCGATGAGTGGGTCCTTCTGGCTCTGGGGGCTGCACAGCCATTCGCTCAGGAGCTCGCCCTGAGTCTCGTCGTAGATGGCGTTCCAGGCGTAGTCGGTGATGGTCTCCTCCCACCACTCTGTGGCTTCAGCGGCGCTGTCGAAGGATGCCAGCAGGTGCTCCTTCGTCACCTGCTCGAGGTGCTCCTCCTCCCCCGCCCACACTTGGAACTTCGCCTCTGTCATCGCTCGTCCTTTCCGTTGTCCAGACTCTTGTCCGCAGCCGCCGCGATCGTGGGATCGCGCCCGCCCTCCAGTAGGTTCTCGAAGTCGCGCGCGGTCTCTTCCTTCACGCGCGCCCAGGCCTCCTCACGCTCGCAGCTCAGCTTGTGGCGTAGCGCGCGCAACCGCCCCCGGGGACAGGGGCAGGTCCCACCGCCGTCACGAGCCAACCCAACTTGGTCGCCCTCTGCCGCGCAGTCGTAGCAGCCTCCCCTTTGCGACTCCTCCTCCGCCCTCTCGAGGGACTGCCTGTCCCACTCCTCCTGGACCTGCAGGAACGGCTTGACCTCCCTCAGTAGGGCGCTCAGAAGGGCGGGGCGGTTCCTGATCCCCTCGCCGTGGGCAGCCCTATCGATCCGGGCCATCACCTCCACCGCCAAGGGTGTGCCGTTCAAGCTAGCCCCCAGCCCCTCGATCAGCTTGCGGGTGTTCTTCTCCCCCATCCGCCAGCCCTTGAACTTCAAAACGAGAGCAACGAGAGCCTCGAGAGTTGTGCTCTGGTGCTCTCGGTTTTGGTGCTGTGGTCCTGTGGTACTATGATGCTCTGGTTGTCTTTCCGGCTGGCTTTTGCAAGGGGTTTCTATAGGGGTTTTACCCTGGGTTTCATCTTGGGTTTCTTGAGGGGTTTTCTTGGGGCGGCCACGGGGGCGGTTCCCCGGACGAGGCGGCAGCCCCCCGTTCTCGTGATCGCGGATCGCCTGCGCCCTGACACGCTCCTGCTTGGGATTGCGCCGCCTGCCATCCAGGCGGCCCGTGGGCGTCTTCGCGTGGGCATTACAGCCTGGTGTGGCGACGGGGAAACAGAGCCTGAGCACGACGAGAATATCCGCCATGACCGCATCGCCCTTCAGGAATGGCTTGCACTCCTCTGGCTCGGCAGGCAGCCCATCTAACTGCCAGGCGTGCTTCTCGAGTCGGGTGTAGATACCTTCCTGCGGGGTGGTGAGGCTCTGGAGATGCGACGACCCAAGGTAGTCTCCGACGTAGGACTTGAAATAGGGGTAATCAGCCACAATCGCCCCAACCATTTCCCCGACGATGCTGCTTCCAATCCGCGCCGCCACCGCCCTTGGTGGTGTTGCACTCGCGGCACAAGGGCTGGATATTCTCGATAGAGTCGCTGCCTCCCATGCTCACCGCGATGATGTGATCCTTCGTGGGCTCGGGATCGCAAAGCCCGCCGCAGCAGACACACCTATGCTCGAACTCCTGGAGGAGGGCGATCCACTCCTCATGCGAATGATCACCACGCATGCGAGCCGCAACCATCCGCCAATACCTGACGCGGCCATTGAGCCGACGAGTGAGTCGCCCGCCCTCAGGGCCAACAACTATCGGGGCATCCCTCTCCTCCAGTGCCTGCGCCAGCCGCGCTTCAACCTCGATCATTCGTGCAGACGTCACTCGTCCCCATCCCCCTTCTCCCACTCCACCAGCGAGTTCTTGTACTCCTCCCAGGCGGCCATCGCCCAGGCCTCCGCGTCCGTGCGATGCTCGGGATCGCTGTCCAGGGCGTCACACACCAGACAGCCCATGCCACAGAAGACACGAGAGTGGCCAATGGCAGCAGTGCAGACGCCCACCACATCCTCCCCAGGCGGCTCCGGCTTCTCCTCGAGGGCCACCGGCCCACTCCCATCTGGGTCGAGCTCGCGGCGGCTGCGGCGCATGTGGATGTGGGTTCCCTTCGAGTCCAGCGGCGGGCAGTTGGCTTCCATCGGCGTGTCCCGCACGGTCTCCAGAGCCTGCGTCCCGAGCGTGACCAGTGCCCTGCGGATGTGCTCGCCGGCCACCGCCATGGGTCGGCCCCTCCTCAGCTCCTCGTCCTGGATCACGATCATGGTCTCGCGCCCGATCCAGGAGACTCTGATGACCCAGCCGGCCCCATCGTCGTGGCGGTGGGGGTCGACGTCGAAGCTGCGCTCCGACAGCCGCCCGTAGTAGGAACGAGTCTGGGCGATCACCCAGTCGCCCTCTGGGTCGGCATCAGCCGCAGCGGGGATGTCGGCGAGCTGGAAGCCGTGACGGAAGAACTGGTGATGCATCAGACAGTCTCTGGGATCCCTTTGACCCGCGGATTGGAGTCTCCCTTGTCCGCCGCCTGCGCAGACTTATGAGCTCGTGGGAACTGGTACCACAGGATCCTTTCAATGCGATGGAGGTGGCGATGAGTGTCGCCGCTCAGACCTAATGTGAGCGTGCGGAGACTCTTCAGCTCGAGCTGGATCTCGTCCAGCTGGGGATCACGGCATCTGCGCTGGCGGTGCTCGGAATACCAAGCGAGGAACATTATCCCGACGACCAGCTCGCTGGCTGCCCAGCTGTTGCCAGTCAGTTCGGTCATCGCCGCGCCAACCATCACCAGGCCGGCGAAGCCACCGTAGTACGGGATGAGACTGCAGACGAGGGTCAGGAACTTCTTCACTTGGTGGGCTCTCTTTCAAAGACGGAAAACAGTCGGACGCGGTTGCCGAAGCCGACCAGGACACTGATGGCGGCGACGGGCTTGACCTTGAAGCCGATGCGCTTCTCGGTTGGTGGCCTGGGCCAGAGGTAGTGAAGGATGCCCACCCTGGAGCCAGGAGCAACAGCTTTCAAGGAATGTTCGAGAACTTCCTGCGCAGAGGGAAACACGAGGCCGCCCTTGCCGCTGCAGTATTGCTTGGCATCCTCCTCTGTGTATGGAGGGTCGGCGAGGATCGCTGGCCAGCCGCCGCCAGCGTCTCCGCTGGTTGATGCCCACGCAGTACGCCCGAACCAGTGCGCAGGGGGCGGCACACCATCGCGGAGATCGCAGATGATGTCCGCGCCGAGCTCGCGGTCGATATCGAGCGTGACATCGTTGGGGCCGAAGCCTCCGTAGGGATACTCCTTGACCTTGCCGGAACACAGATGGAGGACCGAATCGGACTCGTGCACTCCAAGGAGAGCGCGAGCCCGATGCAGGAACCCCAGTGGGTAGGCACCGTAGTACTTGACTCGAGGGCGAGCCAAGATCCAGGTGTCACAGATGGGCCGGTAGGCAGTCACGGTGGAGCCTCGATGGTGTGGGGAAGCTCTACTCGGACGTGTTCAGGTAGCCCCACTCCCACTCATTCCAGCGACCCCACGCAACCACCGCCCCAGGCAATTGATCGCGCATGCGCTTGACACCATCCTCCAGGGCAGCGAGTACGGCAACCTCGACATCGGCGGAGGCTAGCCGCACGACGAGACCCTCGTCAGGTAGGACATCGAACAGGAGATCTAACTCCACGTCGATCGGGTCCTCGTCCACGAAGATGGGGAGCCGAAGCTGGATCGTCTCCGGCAGCTCGATGGGCGTCTCCTGCCCTTCTTCTCCCTGGCCACGAATCTTGATCTTGACGAGGAACCCATTCGTAGACTCCCTCCCAGTCCCTTGGATCGCGGTCACCTCGCGTGACGAGCGCACCTGCCGCAGGTCGTGCACCAGGCCCCGAGGGTCGGGCGAGATGATGGACTTGCGATGGATCCGAACCAAGTCTAGGAAGGCCTCCAGGGTTAGGTAGCCACGCATGTTCTTGCCCCAGACCTCCCAGTAGGGGTGGGTGGCAGGCTCCAACCGGACGACCTCCCTGCCCTTCTCTGCCCTCTCATCCAAGACAGCAGAGATCCCATTAGGCTCGACGAAGATGACGACGCCGTGCCCGAGGGCACCGCCACGAGCCCGGTCGATGGCCTCCTCTGCCTCGGAGTTGTCGACTTCCTCTCCACTCTCCAGGACCACGTTGTCGCTGGCATCGCTCACGATCGCCATCGGGGTGGTGAAGGTCTTGATGTACTCGATGAGTGAATTCACCGAATGGAAAACATGAGCGCGCGGATTGCTCTCAGAGCGGACTGGGACTTGGGGCTCCGGCTTCTTCCGGGTGACCGTGATCTTCTTGTCCTTGCCCTCCGTGGCCAAGTCCAAGATCGTCGTGCCTTCGCCGATCTGGGTGATGAGCTCCCTGATGCCGTCGGGGTTTGATCCGTCTAGTGTCGTCATGGTGGGTTCTTTCTTGCTCTGAGTGGTGGATCAGGACTCGGCGGTTGCCGACTCGTGGGAAGGGGTGAAATCGAGGTGCTGCTGGTTCGGGTCCTCGCCGGGTGCGAGAGCTAGTGGCCGCATGAGGATCTGCTGCAAGCCGTCGTCCTGCTTCTGGGGGAACGCGATGCGGACAGCCTTGGGTCGTGGTGGGACTGATTCTTTCACGGACGTGACGATGTTGATGCACTCGTTCTCATCTCCGGCGTTGATCGCCTCGAACGCGACTTCGATCGTCAGCTTCCCCTTCGCGCCAGCGGCGCGACCCTTGTAGTGCTCCATGAAGTCCGCGACGTGGGAGCCGACGCGGGCGATAGCAGAGTTGGCATCGCGAAGTAGTTGACCTTCCTCGAGATTGGCAATCGTGGGTTGGACTGTCTTCATGCTCATGCTGACTCTTCCTCTTGCGGGATGGTGACGGTGACTTCAAACGTGCCGGATCGCAGGCTCTCTACGAAGCGACTCCAGTAGGGGGTGAGTGCTGCCTTCATCGAGACAGGCGCATCGACTTTAGCGAGCTCGGTCACGACGTAGGCCTTGTCGTCTTCGCTGACGTAGAACGTCATGGGAGTGGTGAGCAGAGGCAGCGCCTGCTCTTCCGCGCGCTGGTAGGTGACCGAGAACCTCCCCTCGCGCAAGTCCTTGATCAGGCTGGCCCAGGGCGCGCTGCGGACGGCGGACGAGAGACTGAGTGGCGGCGAGAACTTCGCGAGCTCTTCCTCCGCCTGCTCCTTCTCGAGCGTGGGGACCTCGATGGTGAGTCGGGTTTCTGATGCCATGGCCGCGGATTCTGGCAGGTGTCCTCCTATTTTTCAACAACTTTCTGGTAGGCACTTGACACTTGCTGGATACAAATTATGCTACCCAATCAAGCACCTACCCAGGCGCTGGCCACACCACCACAAGGAGCCCACCATGGACTGTGACCGCTGCGGAAAACCCGACCTTGAGTCCACGATTTGTAGCGCCTTGAACGGCGAACCCCTGTGCATGGACTGCTACTACGACGAGAAGGACGACCCCACGTATCCCGAGGCCAGGGCCGCTCAGGTGGAAGCCCTGCACCTCGAGGAGCGTTGCCCCGGTGCCGGCTCGCCGGAGCCAGAGCTCTCCACCGCCAGCTGATGCACCAGCAGGACCAGAACCCGTACGAGATCAATGCACGGTGCCAGGCGTGTGACGCCGAGACCAAGCTGACGATCCCGAGGAACATGCGGATTGGCAGCTGGAGCTGCGGGTCCTGCGGACAGGAACACAAGGGCCATCGGAAAGTGGTCAAGCCCTCGGCCCCACCTGCCGAACCTGTCACCGGGTCAAAGGAGGGCCCGCGTGATGAGGTTAGCAGTGATAAGTTGCCGCGAGGCGCAGGCGTTCTCTATGGCTGATGGACGCGACCGATATTCCTCCTGCTCATGCGGTGCGCTGGCACCGGATGGCGGGCTTCCCGATCTGCATCACATGGAGTGGTGCTCTCTCGCTGACAAGGCCGAGTTGGCGAGCATCGAACAGGCGAAACTGGAGGCCGCCGTCTGGCGGCGATTGAGCTAGACTTTCACACCCTGGGGCAACCCAGGACACACCATTCTCGGAGCCCACCACCATGAACGACAAAGCCGGAGCAGTAGCCACTCGTCAGCAGGACGCACTCGGAAACAAAAGAGAGGACGCGACTCCAGAGACGTCCGCTTCCAGTCTCGCCGAACGCGAGAAGGCCATCGTGCAAGCGAGGATCATCCAGGCGATCCAGCGACCGCGAGACTCAGAGGCCGCACTGCAACGAGTGCTGAAGGACTGCAGTCGACTCCGCTTTGCAGAGGAAGCTACCTACAAGCTCCCACGCCGCAGCTACAACCGAGAGAAAGGTAGGTACGAAGATACAACGATCGAGGACCTGAGCGTCCGCTTCGCGGAAGCAGTGTTCGTGGCGTGGGGCAACATCGACTGCACCTCCGCTGTCGTCTGGGATGAGCCAGACAAGAGGATCATCCAGGTGACCGTGACCGATTTAGAGAGCAACGCCAACTACTCCCATGGCATCGTGATCGACAAGTTGATCGAGAGAAAGAAGCTCAGGAAGAACGAGGTGGCGCTCGAGACTCGCATCGGAGCCGGCAACGATAAGGTCTACATCGTTGCGTGCAGTGACTCGGACATCCGCATGAAGACCAACAGCGAGATCTCCCGAGTCCGCCGCAACCTGGTCCTGCAGATCATCCCGGCGGACGTCAAGGACGAGGCGCGGGAGAAGATCGCTGAGACGATCATCGAAGCCATCCGTAAGGATCCGGTGATCGCGCGGAGGAACCAGGCGACAGCGTTCGCCATGATGTTCTTCAACATCAAGACCGCGACCATGGTCAGCGACCACCAACGCAACCAGGCCAAGATCCAGCTCGCTGAATACCTGGGGCACCCTTACGACGAATGCACTCCGGAGGAGATGGCGGAGCTGACGGGCGTGGGAGCCGCCATAAAGGGGGAGGGCGTCACCTGGGAGTCGATCATGGAAGGCCGGGCTACCGAAGCCGAGCAGCAGGCAGAGCGGGCCGACCTCCTCTCCAGCATCGCGGGCCTCCGCACCAACGACGCCGAGCTCTACAAGCGCTGCTGCGAGGAGCTGGACATCGATTCGAAGATGAGCGGCGAGGAGCTCAGCGTCACCGAGATGTCCGACATCCTCGAACGCGCCATGGCCGAAGAAGGCGCGGACGAGCAGGAGGCTGGCGAAGAGAGCCAGGAGGAAGAGGCAGGGAAGCCGGAGACCGACCAGGGCTCCAGCACTCTGTTCGGCAAGGGAGAGAAGGCTGCTGAGGCAGCACCAGGAACCAAGGACACGAAAGCCGACGACGGCGGAAAGGAGAAGATCTCGTGATCACGGGCATCACCATCACAGGACTGAAGGGCACGGACGATCGTGTGGTCGACATGGGCCAGCTGACCCTCATCACCGGGCCCGTGGGTTCAGGGAAGACAGCTGTACTCGACGCCATCCGCTTCGCGGCCCTAGGGTTCATCCCTGGGCTCGGGAAGGGATCGAGCGACACGGCGGCTGTGATGAGCGGCAACCAGCTCGGAGTGGCTGTCCGGCTCGAGCGCCACACCTTCGATCGCCAACTCACCAAGAGGAAGTCGACGCTGAGGGCCACCGCCATGTGCTCGTGGCTCGCTGATGACGACGAGATCACGGACGCGAAGCGCGGGGAGGCCATCACCAAGGCCTTCGGCACCGACATCAACGCAGCCGGCGAGAACCTGGACATCCGCGAGCTGCTGACAGCCACCGGGACCGACAGGGCCAAGCGGCTCAAGCAGCTGGTCGATGCCACAGGCGTCGACAGAGAGCGCCAGCAGACCCTGGTGGTCGCCATCGCTCAGATCCGAGCCGCAGGCCAGCCCATCCCCAGCGACCTGGAGAAGGCCGAGCAGGCCGCCATAGGGGCTGCTGCGCACATCACGTTCGATCCCGAGATCCTGGCGGCTGCCAAGACCCAGGTCCTCGAGGCCGAGACCTACGATGCCTTCATCTCGTGGGCCAGCAAGCGCAAGAAGGAGGCGTCAGCCATCCAGAAGGAACTGGTGGCGGCCCATGCCGTCCTCGAGTCCGAGCTCGCCGGCCACAAGGGCGCAGGGGACAACGCGGAGGAACTCGAGGCCCAACTCGCCCAGCTCGATCGAGACATCGCCAAGCACACGCAGTTGGTCGAGAGCGCCGAGAAGGCGGCACAGGCCAAGGCGGAGGTGGAGAAGGCCATCCCCGCCCTCACCACCATCAGGGACGCGGCTGAGGCCAAGCTGGCGGAAGCCGCCGGGCCGCTCGATCGCGTGGCGGTCCTGCGCCGCGAGGCCGGCGACCTCGCCAAGGGAGGGGAGCCCTACCCTGCCGAGCCCACCGCCCCCACGCGGAAGCTCTCAGAGCACGAGCCTCCGCTCACGAAGCTGCGCGAGAAGCTCGACGGCGTGGGGCAGGCTCTCCTATGGAATGGGAACCAGGAGCTGGTCGAGGCACGGGAGAATCGGGCGAGCACGGCAGTCAAACTCGAGGGCGTGGAGTCCGCTCTGTCTGAGGGTCCGTGGTTCATGGTTCACCAGGTCATCACCGACATGGCGATCGTGGACGTGCCGAACACCCCAGTGCATGAGGACCACAAGCAGTGGATCGCTCGGCTGCGTGAGGCAACGATCAGAGCAGTGGGCGACCCGGAAGAGGAGCGCACGAAGCTGGTTGCTGCCGAGCAGGAGGTCCGAAATTGGGAGGCAGCACGCGCCGACTGGATTCGCACGGGGAAGGACTTGCTGTCGCTACAGATCGCAGAAGCAGAGAAGCTGCTCGCCGAGGTGCAGGCAGAGTGGGACGCCCACGAGCTCGCGCTCACTCAGTGGCGGCCACTGCGCGACTCGTGGCAGGAGTCCACGAAGCAGGCCACGGCAGACATCCAGGCCAAGAACGAAGAGGCCAATGCGATCGAGAGCGACCACCAGGACGCGAAGGACGCAGCCACCAAGGCAGCATCCGACCTCAAGGAGATGGAAGCCCGCGCCGAAGGCGTCGACTCAGCTCTCGCCACCACGGCAGAGGCCGAGCGAACCGCGCGCACTGAAGTGGAGGCCCAGCACAAGACGCTGAAGCCTCGCGCCAAGGCCGCTGGCGTGGCGGAGGGCATCCGGCAGCAGAAGAAGATCTCTGCTCAGAAGGTGGATGAGGCGGATCTCACCGCCAAATTCCACGGAGCGATCCACTGGGCTGCCCAGCGGGTCCAGGAGCAGATGATCGCCAGCGGCAGCCTGGTGACCGAGAACGTCTCGAAGTTCCTGAAGGCCGCGGGCCTGACGAAGGAGGCGTACCTGGTGAGCCCCAAGGCCGGTGTCCTCGAGCTAGGCTGGCGAGGCGAGGACGGAGTCAACATCGCCTGCGACGCGCTGTCAGGCGGCGAGGGCGTGGTCTTCTCCGCAGGCATGGCAGCCGCGGCCATCTCGATCCGCAATCCTGATCTGAAACTCCTGCTGGTCGAAGCCGCTGAGCTCGGGCTCCCGGAGACGTCGCAGCAGATCCTCCTGGGCTGCGAGCATGCGGCCAAGGAGTGGGGCGTCCAGTGCGTGGTCGTCAGCTGCATCCCGATGGAGCCGAGCGACGAGTGGAAGGTCATCGACCTGGCACCTACGGCGGTGGAGGCATGATGGATCGCACGAAGGACCCCCTCAAGATCGAGGCTCCAGACTACTCCTCTAGCCTCTTGCCGGAGCAATACCGAGGAGGGCTGCAGCGCTACATCGAACACAGGATTCAGACTGGTGGCTTCTTGGAGTCCGTCCTGCGCAACGACTTGATGGAGGCATGTGCTCGCATCGACGACAACCAACGTGTGAACTTCTGGAACCTAGCCAAGTGGATCTACAACAACGTCCCCGGGTGCGCGCGCGGCAGCCATGAGAAGGTGCAGGACTGGCTGCGCTCCGACCAGCCGGTGGAGACGATATGAGTCTCGAGATCCAGAAGCGCGGGGAAGCAAAGCGCGGCTGCGGGTACCGGAAGGGCGGTGGCATCTACCTGGTCGGCGACAGCTTCGGTGCCGACTGCGGACGGCTGCCGATCCCGCTCGAGGTGTGTCCCACCTGTCACGGTGGCATCAAGCCCACTCGGGGCTGGACATGGATTGATCCGATCGCGATCGCCCAGACCTATTCGTGCACTAGCGAAATAGCAGAGTGCGACAGCTGCCCGATGAACGATCAGGAGCTCCCTCGTCAGGCTGGGCTACTTTGGATCGGGGAGAAGTTCTACCCCCTGCCGGAGGACTTCTTGCGGGAGGGGGCAGCCGTGGGGCTCTCACGCAGGATCTCGGCCATACCCAACGACTTCGTGGTCGGCGAGACCCTCGTGCTGCTGGCGCACCGCATGGCGGTCCCAGCTGTGGATGAGGACAGCGAACCCACTCCAGCGATCTTTGCAGCGTTCACCCCATCGGCCATCGAGTACGTTGTCAGTGGGGAGGAGAGCGACGAGGAGCTAGAAAGCCTCGTCGATCGAGGCATGACCCTGGTGAGTGTGGAGAAGGCCGAGCAGTCGACCAGGCTGGTAGATGGCGAGCGGATACAATGACCGTGGCCGACATGATCAGTGACACGCTTGAGGTCGCAGAGAGCTTCGCCAGCGATCGGGAGATCGAATTCCTGGAGAGCATCGATCGGCGCGTCAGCTCCGGCAAAACACTCACCGGCCCACAAAGAGAGTGGCTCGAGGATCTCCACCAACGAGCATGCCGATGGGAAGGAAACCAATGAAGCACGAACGACCGATCATCGCCCGGCCCGCGTTCCTAGTCGCCATAGCCATCTTTCTAGGGCTGGCCTGCGCTCTCGCTCCCCCGAGAGTGGACGCCAAGACCGAGAGCCCCACCGACAAGATCCTCACCCAGATGGAGAGGCAGACGAAGCTCCTCGAGCAGATCCTCTCTGAGGAGAAGGCGCAGACCACATCACTCGATGACGCGGTGGATGAGCTGGAGGAGATCAGGAAGAAGCTGTGAGTGAATTCGCACAGGAACCCCAGGTCTCAGAATTCCGGCTCCACCTCGAGTTCGCCGGAATCCTCGTTGCCCTGTTAGCGGTCTTCGGAGCGATCGCCTACGGCCTCTACCGATTCGGTTGATCTAACCGCAGACCTCAGCTATTATCTCATGGTCGCATCAGCGACACACCACTCGGAGTACACCACCATGAGCACCACCAACGAGAGCCCGGTCTGCGCTCACCCCGACAAGATCGAGGGAGAGAACTTCTGCACCGACTGCTACCCGGCGATCCTGGACTGGCAGAGAGCGAGAGCCATCGAGAGCTATCGGGCTGTGACGCCTGAGATGATCTATCGGAGGGCGGAGACAGTGAAGCGAAAGCAGCAACGGGCTCGGGCGGCTGCCAGGAAGAAGGCCTCAGTAGCCTGACTTCCGATGCAGCTCACCGACCAGCAGCTCGAGGCCGTTACCTCCGACAACCCGTACACGATCGTGGTTGCGGGTGCAGGTGCCGGCAAGACAACGATGCTGGCGGCCCGCGTCGCCTGGCTGGTCGAGAACGGCGAGCCCCCGGATTCGATCCTGGCGCTCGTGTTCACACGGATGGCAGCCTCCCATCTGCGCAAGCGGATCGAGGCCGCCTGCCCCGAAGCGCGCGGGGCATGGATCTCCACTCTCCACAGCTTCGCCGCCACACGCCTCGCTGAGGGAGAGAGGGTGGCCTCCGATGCCGATGTCGCCGCCGTCTTCCAGTCCCTCTACAAGGGCCGCCAGAGGCTGACCACGAGGCGACGGCCAGCCATGCGGAAGCTCGAGCGATCGATCATGCGGCACGAAGCCGGGCTCGACCACGACGATGGCGAGGCACTGGAAGTGATGCGACAGCGACTGCGCGAGCAGGCCCGCGTCCTGGAGTGTGGGGCGACCCCCTCATGGGACCTGGTACCCCTGGCGCTGCGCGGACGGCTCCCCCACTTCCGCCACGTCCTGGTGGACGAGTACCAGGACTGCACGCCCAACGAGGCAGCAATGGTCTCCGAGCTCCGCGGCGTCAGCCTGACCGCAGTCGGGGACCCCCGCCAGTCGATTTTTACGTGGCGTGGGGGCAGCCCGGAGGCAATCCCCAACTGCTGGCCCACGCAGGAAGCACGCATCATCCAGATGAGCAAGTGCCACAGGTTCGGGCCCGAGCTCGCGGCCCGCGCCAACATGGTCAGCGACGCCCTGGAATTCTCTGGCATCACTGGGGAGGGGCCAGCCGGCTCGGTCGAGACGATCGAGGGCAGCGTCTCGGAAGCCGTTGCCAAGATCGGGGAGCCAGGAAAGACCGCCATCCTCTGCCGGACGAATATGGAGTGCGCCGAGATCGAGGCCGAGCTCGGAGGCCTGGCCGTCCACGTCAAGCGCGATCCCACGGTGCCCCTCCACTCCGCAGCCGATGAGGTGGAGCGTGTTGAGAAACTCGGCCAGGTGGCCATCTGCACAGTACACACCAGCAAGGGCTTGGAGTGGGATCACGTCATCGTGGTCTGGCATCAGAGCTATGCCAGCGGGAAGAAGGAGGACATCCGCACCCTCTACGTCGCGCTGACCCGCTCGAGGAAGACCCTGCTGGAGCTGCGGCGGGAGGGCATCCAGGCCTGAAACCCCTATATTTCAGGGGGTGAATAATAATCGCAGAATTCTCCGGTTATGCCCTTGCGCTAATCGGGCAGGTTTGCGATTATCTCAGGCATGGAAACCACCAGCGCCACCAAGGAGCCCACCATGACGACCACGACCAAGACCGGAAAGCCCGCCGACGACAACTGCCTCTGCTGCGAAGCTCCCATCCAGCGCGACCGCTCGCCGGTAGTGCCCCTCTGGCACCGGGACGACGAGGCCTTCAAGGAAGCAGCAGCAGACCACAACGCAGGCTGCCGCTGGGTCGAGAAGGTCGAGTCCTCCTCCATCGCGGTCAGCTAGACGACCGATTCCATTCTCTCTCAAACACCACCGAGGAGCCCACCATGGGAAGTAGAGCAAGAAAGCCGAGGATCACCAGCAGCCTCACATCAACGATCGAGGTCATCATGCCCAAGGAGGCAGCGAGGATCCTGGAAGAGGACAACGATACGAATCGACCGCTGCACCCAAATGTCGTGAAGAACTATTCCATAGAGATGCGGCAGCAACAATGGTCGGTCAACGGAGAGTCGATCAAGTTCTACGCGGACGGAGGACTCGCCGACGGTCAACACCGTCTGGCCGCCTGTGTTGAAACTGGAATCCCACTCGAGACAGTCGTGATACGTGGCCTTGAGCGCGATGACTTCCACACGATCGATCAGGGCCTCCGACGTGGCCCCAGTGACATCCTGGGGTTGATGGGCCACAAGAACACCGGGACACTTGGATCTGCCTTGAGGTGGATCTGGATACTCGAGGAACCGAAGGGGCGCATGAACCAGAAATTCTCGGCTTCCCACATTCGCGCTGGCATCGAAGAGAATCCGGAAGCAGTGGATTCAGTCAACAAGATCAGGAATTGGAGCAGGATGGGAACAAAAGTCCTGGGGCAACATGGTCTTGCGGCAGGGATGCACTATCACCTGAGCCAGATCGATTCAGCCGATGCTGAGGAGTACATGTATCGTGTTGTGACCGGGCTCAGGATCACTCGAGACGACGAACCCGAGCAGGCTGTTCGGCGACGACTTCAGAGGTACGGAAGAGGCGGTGAGAAAGCCAGAGCCTCGGTCCTGGTCGAGATCATCATCAGAGGTTGGAACGCTAGGCGACAGAACCGCACCCTGCGGAAGGTCATGATTCCGAGCACCGCCTACAACGACCTGCCGACAGCGGTCTGATGACCACGGAAGCCGCAGCCCTCGAACCACTCCCTTGGCGCGCCAGGAGGCTGGCGGCGTTCGTGGAAGATCTTGGCTGGAGCATCGAGCGAGAGCCGCTCGAGCGTCTCCAGTCCCCCCTCGAGGACGGGTTCGGGCTCACCATGGAGAAGACCATCGGAGGACACCGCGTGGCTGTGCTGGTCTCCTGGGGCAAGCCTGCGGGGCGACAGTGGCAGATGCTACGCGGTGGTGGCTACGTCGCTTCGCTGATCGTCTGGGATGGTGCAGCAGGGCCGCATGAAGCCATGGAGGATCCGAAGTCTCTGCTGGCCGAACGTCTGTGGAAGACGCTCTCCGGACTCACCTGGTGGTTGAAGTGGGAGGATGCGCTGGTGGAACTCGACTGGTGGCCGAAGATCAAGGAGGAAGCGGGCGATGAATGACCGCCATGATGTAACGAAGAACGCCCAGACCGATCAGACGACGGCCAGGCTGCGGGAATTCTCCGTCCACGAACTGAAGCTGATGTCCGACGGAATACTGATCCAGCTGAAGGAATCCGCTGACGGCGTACACGCAATGGGAGAAGGGGATCCCGATCGATGCCAGAAGATCTTTGAGAAGCTCGTCGTTGGAGTACCGGCTTTGAGTCTTACGCAGGCGATGTGGGCGCTTGATCACTACATCCAGCAGCGCATCGAAGAGGAGGCCAGTGATGAATGACAGCCATGACGTAGGGAGGAGGGCTCAGATCGACCAGTCGACTGCGATGCTCGCTGATTGGGATCTCCACAGGCTGAAGAAAATGGCCGACGAGATGGGCGGCATTTTGGGTGCTGCCGGAGAAGCGATCGAAGAGCAGGGTGGTGACGATCCGGTGAAGTGCGAGGAGATCATGGGCAAGACCCTGATTGGCGTGCCTAGCTGGCCTCTCATCTGTGCGGTCGCAGCATTCAACATCTACATCCAGCAGCGGATCGATGCAGGCAAGGAGGACGGCTCGTGATTACCGACGACGAACTGCTACAGGCGGCTGAGGACCTGCGGAATGCGTGGCGACAGTTCCTCACAGCATTCAGGGCTGTCGCCTCCACCTGGTGGCGTCTCATGCGAGCTGCATCCGATTTCTCGATTGCGTACGAGGACCGTCCATGAAGCCCAAGATCATCACGCACCAGAAGCGGGTAGCCAACCTGCGAGTGCTCCGGAGGAGGGAGAAGGGGAGCCTCCTCTGCCTCGCCAGCGCCATGAAGAGGCTGGGGCTCACGAACAGCGAGTGCCTGCTGAAGGCTGCCAAGTCCGGTGACCTCACTGTCGCCCACTGCTACATCGATGGCCGGGGGGCCATTCGCTACCTCTTCACGAAGCAGGACATCGACGCCTGGGAGCCCAGGCCTCGAGGCTGGCACGGCCAGGACGCGCACAGGGGATCGGCCTCGTGAAGAAGCAGGCTGAGCCAGTCCCGATCTGCGTCCGCTGTGAGAAGGAGATCGACCCCAAGGAGTGTCTGCGGAGAGCCAGGGAGATCCGAGCTGACCGCGAGGAGGGCAAGACCCCGCGGTTCCCGAAGACGTACTACCCGGGGGTCGTGCTTCCCTCGGGGGACGTGGGCCACGCCGAGTGCTTGATCGAGGACGGCACGATCCCCCTGGACGGGCCGAAGCCCCCGGAGGTCCGAGCCGGCGACCACGGGAAGCTGGCCCAACGGATCTTCGAGTTCGGCGAGGAGAGACTGGCCACACTCGTCCACATCGAGCTGCTCGCAACCAGCGCTGTGATCATCGCCGTCGACGAGACGCAGGAGGCTCACGTCATCTTGGGGCACCCGCTCGAGCCAGTCCGCGACTGCAAGATCCGGCAGCGCGGCAAGATCACCTTCAAGCGTGGCGGCCCCCAGGACGGGTACTGGCTCTTCACTCCCAGCGAGGAGCCCTTCTGCGCCGGCACCGAATCCAACGCCTACCCCTTCGAGTCTGAGAAGATGATGGGCTGCAAGATCTGTGGCCGCAAGGTCGCGCTCGCACACCAGGAACCCACGGGCTTGTTCATCATGCCTCCACACTACGCGCCGCGGGAGGGAGCTCGTTGAAGGACAGGAGGCCCAAAGACAGGATGGTGCGGCTCGAGGAGATCGAGCGCGTGGTCCTGACTATCTCAGGAATCCACTCGATCATGGACAGAGCCAGGACCAGATCGCTGGTTGAGGCCAGGTACGTGTTCTTCTGGCTTGCCAGGACACTCACCAATAAGAGCCTCAAGGAGATCGGGAAATTCTGCGGTGGCTACGACCACACGACAGTCGACCACGGCGCGGGGAAGATCGAGACCTTGATCACGACCGAAGGGCACGGGATAGCCAAGACCTGCCTCGAGACACTCTTGGACATCGGGGACGGACCCTACCACCCCCCACGAAAGCGGTCCGAGCTCTGCGGCCACTGCGACTCGATCGACAGCACTCGTCTCGATGAGAGCCGTGGGTACGTCTGCGCTGCGTGTGATCATCGCCTGGACAGTATGTCGGGCCGTTGAAGGAGACCATGAATGCCCTGGCTCTTTGTTCCGGGATTGGCGGACTCGAACTCGGAGTACGCCTCGCCATTCCTTCGACCAGGACTGTGTGTCATGTGGAGGGGGAACTCTATGCCGCCAACGTCCTCGCCAGGCGCATGGAGGATGGCTCAATCGAGCCCGCTCCTATTCACTCTGACCTGCGACGCTTCGACGGTAGACCGTGGCGTGGAGTCGTGGATCTCCTCACTGCTGGCTACCCGTGCCAGCCCTTCAGTCTCGCGGGCAAGCAGCTCGGAGCAGCAGATCCAAGGCACCTCTGGCCCGAAGTCGCACGAATCATCTCCGAGTCAGAACCGAGTCTCGTCTTCCTCGAAAACGTCCCAGGCCACATCAAGATCGGATTCCGGGAAGTCCTCGGAGACCTTGCATCGCTCGGGTTCGATGCGGAGTGGGGAGTTTTCAGCGCAGCCGGCAGCGGAGCCCCCCATATCAGGAGGCGACTCTTCTGTCTTGCTTCCAACCCCAGCAGCGAACTCCCACGGAACCTCGGGGAATGGCTGTCCGGGCGACGGGAGGGAGGAGTACGCACACAAGGGAACTCCCAGCCTGGACACGATGGCGAGACAGAACGCATGGCCGACGCCCACGGCCAGCGACTCGAAGAGGGGGGAAACGGGGGACGGGGAGGGGAGAGATCGACCAGGGCCGAGTCTGGCAGAAGCAGTGAAGCGATGGCCAACTCCGACTGCCGGAGACTCGAGATCCTCGGGGAGCAGAGCGACACCGGGATCGAAGGCTCACCCAGGAACGAGTCTGACGGATGCAGTGGTGAGGGGGACGAATCAAGGCCGGTTCCCGACGCCCGTAGCAGGAGACGCGACACGGGGGCCGAGCACATACAGTCGCGGGAATCCCTCGTTGCTGAAGGCAGTGCACTCAGTGGGCGACGGAGAGCCTGGCCAGCTGAACCCAACGTGGGTCGAGTGGCTCATGGGACTCCCGATCGGGTGGACCGTCTCCGGGCCCTTGGAAACGCAGTCGTTCCAGCAGTGGCTGCGCGAGCATTCGTAGAGTTGTATCAGAGGTTAATTCTAGGAGGACCATCCAATGTGTAAGCAGGGAGACGAGATCAGGATCCGCGTGCCAATCTCGGCGGAGTGCAGCCACAGCGGGGAGTTCTACTGGAAAGACTGCCCTGTGGATCGGTGCCTCGTGCCGCTCGTGCAGGCACTCAACGCCGCCGGCATGTACACAGGGGGCTGCTGCTGCGGCCACGGCAAGGAAGGTCGGACCGCCTACATCGGTCTCCACGACGGGACGCGGCTCACGGTCGATCACCTCGTGGATACAGATGCCGCTGTCTGCGGATCGAGCAAGGAGCCCGAGTGGGTGCCAGGACCTGCGTAGCGGCCACCTGGTTGCCTCATGGACGCTGCCTAGCCCGATGGGTAGGATGAGCTTGTGCCTGAGATCGCTCGGTGAGCAATCACGATGACGGTCCCAGTGCGCAGCCCATGGCGGCCTTGGTGGGCTCTCCATGAGTGGTGTGGCCATCCCCTTCGGGGGGTGGCCCTTTCTACGGACCAGGCCTCGAGGGGGTCAGGCTGGGCGCGAGCCCGACGGAAGTGCCCATCTCCCTGAAGAAGGCCGCCGCAGGGAAGAGCTACAGGCCCGCGCCGAGCCTAGACCAGCGAGCCTGTGCCGATACCCCCCCGGGCCATCGACACGACTCTGCCACTGCGCACGCGGTGCGTGCCAGGGGATTTGTAGACGGCGGGCCCGATCATCATGCGGGCTGCCCTGAGACCTCGAGGAGCTCCGGGAGACAGATCCTGCACCACGATGCGAGAGATGCCGCCTGAGCGAGGATTGTAGATGACCCATGCCATGACGTGGCCACGGGTGCCGTGATTCAGGAACGCCATTGTAGAGCCCTCAGAAGATGCTTTGGATCGGGGTGGAGTAGTCGCCCTCGATCCCGGCCTTGTTGATGGAGGTGAGGAGAGCAGTGCCCGAGATGGCTGGCATCTGGACGCTATCGCGCTCCGCGCAGTAGAGGATGCGGACGCGGCCAGAGAAGCCACGCTCGAAGGTGAACCGCCCGTTCTCGAAGTCGGCACCGACGTAGGCGGACCCGAAGAGCGGGGTGCCATCGCCGTTGACCCGAGTGCTGGGGATCAAGACCTTGTTCGCACGGGTCACGGGCTTCCAGGTCGTGGCGTTGCGCGCGGTCTTGAACCCGTCGAACGCAGGGCTGACCCCAGGAAGGGTCGCCGGGATGGCGTCAGCCAGGTGGACGGTCGTGAGCAGGTGATCCACCGGCTCATCGATGTAGGTGATCCAGCCGAATGGGAACTGGTCATCGACGATGCGGATGAGGTCGCCCTCTTCGTAGTCGTCGTTGTCGCAGAGCGTCAGCTCCACTGCCCCGATGTCGGCGTTCGCAGTCAGGACCACCGGGTGGATCGGCCTGCTCCAAAGCGTCCGCCAGTCGGTGGGATCCATGAGGTTCTTCGTGTCGCCCACGAAGTCGAAGTTCTTGGTGATGCCGTTCCCGTCCCACAGGCCGACGGCTGCCGCGTCGTAGCGGTCAGTGAACTCGCAGTCGTTGGCAGCCGCTTCCCAGCGACGGTACCACCAGCGGATGCAGGTGCCATCGGTCTGGTTGACGATCTCGGCCAAGCCTTCGCTGGCTTCCCAGTAGAAGCCCATGGAGCCAGCGGGAGCGACCATCAGGGCCGCGGAGAATGCGGTGTCGAAGGTGACGTTGTTTCCGATCGCGTCAGACACGTCCTCGAATTCGACGGTGATGATGTTGTTCTCAGAATCGATCGAGATGACCGTCCCGTAGACGCCTGTGATGCCTGGATCTAGTGGTGACCTCTCGATCTCGCACACGCCAATCTGGATGCTGGGGTGACCAGGACGGCACTTGTTGTAGAGCCAGACGGGGAGGCCTACTGCGAATCCAACGACTCCAGCAGGCGACACTGTGATGGCCACCTGAGTTGGGCCAGGTCCCGTCGCGACCAGGGCGTCGACGGAGAGCAGGCTCTCTCGAGCGCTCTGGTTCGAGCATGGGCCATGGAAGAGGGTGGCGTAGATCGGATCCCCGCCCGGGCTGGTGGGCAGACCACCAGGGACGTTCGGATCGTTGCGGCCACCACCCCCGTGGAGGATCTGGTTGGGCGTGCTCTGGGACCCGAGCCTGACCCATCTGCTGCCAAGCGCCAGTGCCGGGTCA
>SDBT01000129.1_pt1 | contig 97965 bp, 88 predicted proteins | sample 2277101 | NCBI WGS metagenome assembly SDBT01 (sample SAMN10404973, study PRJNA504765) | marine sediment metagenome | isolation source: marine sediment core GS10_PC15, 103 cmbsf | place: Arctic Ocean: Southern Knipovich Ridge | collected 2010
CAGGCGATGAAAATTTAATATTTACAGCTTATGACATTTTAGTATCAGGAGGCAGTTATGTCTTTGGAAACGGAAGCTGTTTCGCAGGAAACTGTTGCGTCTAAAAATAACGGGAAGATTGGATTGATAGCGACCATGCCGCGCTCTGGTACGTGGTACAATCAGATGTTTTTTAGTTTTTACCACCAGCTATTGCAGGGTAAAACTGACTTGCAGATGACCGCAAAGGGTAACACTCTGAACCTTGTAAACGCTTTCGGCCTTGACCGCCTGTTAGTTTGTCATACTGTTTGTCCGGGATTTGGCTGTTACCAGGGAGAATATCGACACTCTTGGGAAAAATTGAGGTTCTATACAGCAGGGTTTGATTGGGCCAAGGATGAAATAAAGAACATGCAGGATTGTGACCCGTATTTGAACAAAAACGTAAGAATTGTATACTATTACAGAAATCCGTTAGATCAGGCTGTCTCTTTTTTCAGACACATCCAAAACCATACAGATGATCAAATTCGATACTATATAGATTCTGACGGGAAAAGGAATCTTATCAAAAGCGTACCTCAATACATTCATAATGTCGGACTTGAAGCTTATATCAAACAGTTCTTGTCGTTTAAAATTACGAAGGAACTTTGTCCTGACAATATTCTCCTTGTCAAATATGAGCATTTGATAAGAGACTCCAAAAACACCTTTACTAAGGCATTAACACATTTCGGCCACGATATAAATAATCCTTATCATCAGGAGAAGATGGCCCAGGCGCTTGCATGCTCATCCAGGGATTCGGCTAAAAAAATTGAAAAATCGATGGGACACGCCCTCGGTAATGACCAGATCAACCCCAATGAAACTCACGTCCGCAGCGGCGCAGTGGGACAGTGGAAAGAGTATTTAACGGACGATGACCTCGAACGAATTCAGCAGCGACTCGAGTGTTTCGGCCTGTCGCTCGACGATTTTGATATTGAGTAAAGGCTTGTGGCAATTTAGTATCAGGAGGTAGTTATGGCTTTGGAAACGGAAGCTGTTTCGCAGGAAACGGTTGCGTTTGAAAAACACGAAAAGGTGGGACTGATCGCAACTATGCCTCGTTCTGGTACGTGGTACAATCAGATATTTTTTAGTTTTTACCACCAGCTATTGCAGGGTAAAACTGACTTGCAGATGACCGCAATAGGTGCCTCCATTCATCTTAAAAATGCTTTCGGCCTTGACTGTCTGCGTGTTTGTCATACTGTCTGTCCGGGGTTTGGCCACTACCAGGGAGAGTATCGACACTCTTGGGAAAATTTGAGGTTCTATACAGCAGGCTTTGATTGGGCCAAGGATAAAATAAAGAACATGCAGGATTTTGACCCCTTTTTAAACCAAAAAGCAAGGATTGTATATTATTACAGAAATCCGTTAGACCAGGCTGTTTCTTTTTTCAGACACCTCCAAAACCACATAGATGACCAAAATCGATACTATAAAGATTCTGACGGGAAAAGGAGTCTTATCAAAAGCGTACCTCAATACATTCATAATGTCGGGCTTGAAGCTTATATCAAGCAGTTTTTGTCGTTTAAAATCATGAAGGAACTGTATCCTGACAATATTCTCCTTGTCAAATACGAGCATCTGATAAGAGACCCTAAAAATACTTTTACTGAAGCATTACTACATTTTGGTTACGATGTGGATAATCCGTATCACCAAGAGAAAATGGCCCAGGCGCTTGCATGCTCATCCAGGGATTCGGCTAAAAAAATTGAAAAATCGATGGGGCACTCCCTTGGTAACGACCAGGCTGACCCTAATGAAAGCCACATCCGCAGTGGCGCAGTAGGACAGTGGAAAGAGTATTTGACGGACGAAGACCTTGAGCAGATTCAGCAGCGTCTTGAGCGTTTCGGCCTGTCGCTTGACGAATTTGATATTGAGTAAAAAATGATTATTAGCAGAACGCCATTTCGTATCTCGTTTTTTGGTGGTGGCACCGACTACCCTGTCTGGTACAGGGAAAACGGAGGTACCGTCTTAAATACTACCATCGACAAGTATTGCTACATCAGTTGCAGGCATCTTCCGCCGTTTTTTAAGCATAAGTATCTGATAAGATACAGGTTACGTGAGGAAGTGAGCGAAATCTCCCAGATAAAGCACCCGGCTGTTCGTTGCTGCCTCGAATATATGAGGGTAGAACGCGGCATTGAAATGGTCCACACAAGCGACCTGCCTGCCAGGTCCGGTGTTGGTTCGAGTTCCGCGTTTACAATCGGATTCCTGAACGCTTTATATGCGTTAAAAGGCAAAATGGCCGGCAAAAGACGCCTTGCTGCGAATGCAATTTACGTTGAGCAGGACCTTATTGGTGAAAATGTCGGTTCACAGGACCAGATCGCCGCTGCCTTTGGTGGTCTTAACAGGATAGAATTCAGCAGTAAGGAAAATTTCTTCGTTCAGCCGGTAACGGTAAACCAGAGCAAAATAATGGAGTTTCAAAACCATTTGATGTTCTTTTTCACAGGTCTTTCCAGAACCTCATCAGACGTTGCATCCGAACAGATTCGAAATACTGCCGTCAGGAAAGAGCAACTGCGTACGATGAAGCAGATGGTCGAGGAGGCGATCCACATCTTAAACGGAAACGGCGAAGCAATTGAGAGTTTCGGCAAACTCCTCCACGAATCCTGGAAACTAAAACGCAGTCTGTCCAGCAAAGTCTCCAGCAGTACGATTGACCAGATGTACGATACAGCACTGCGCGCAGGTGCCATCGGCGGCAAGCTCTGCGGTGCCGGCAGCGGCGGATTTATGCTCTTATTTGTCCCTCCAAGAAAGCAGCGCATGGTCAAGAAAGCCCTTAATAAGCTTTTACATGTTCCTTTCCGTTTTGAAACTTTAGGCAGTCAGATAACTTTATATGCAAACAACGAACCCTACTAAAAACAAGCTCGCAAACATTGATGTGTTGATACTTTGTGGCGGCCAGGGCAGTCGACTTGCCACGGTTCTTGATGACTGTCCGAAGCCAATGGCCAAAATGGACCATCGGCCGTTTCTTGACATCTTAATCGACTATTTTGCCAAGTTCGGCTTCAGACGCTTCGTGTTGTGCGCAGGCCACAAGTCAGAAGTGATTCAGGACTATTACAGCCGAAAGAACTCCGGCCTTGAGTATGTAATTTCCAATGAGCAAATTCGGCTCGGGACAGCCGGTGCCGTAAAGAACGCCCAGCGTTTCATAAACAGCGACCCATTTGTTGTCGCCAATGGAGATTCATTCTGCTCAGCCGACCTGGCCGAATTTTACAACTTTCATTTATCAAAGAAGCCTTTGATGTCGATGGTGGTAACGGAATCCGAAGATGCCGCTGATTGTGGCCGGGTAGTGTTGGATGATTCAAAACGAATCGTTAGCTTTGAGGAAAAGAAGCAGGAAAATCTAAAAGGTTACGTCAACGCAGGGATTTATCTGTTCCAAAGGCAGGTGCTTTCTTTTATTCCTGAAGATTCTAATTTCTCTCTTGAGTACGACCTTTTTCCGAAGTTTACAAATAAAAACTGTTATGCTTTTATCACCGGTAACAAATTGATTGATATTGGAACCCCTCAGCGATACGAACAGGCAAAAGAGTTTTTTGCTGACAGAGGCTAATGGCGGTTTATTAAAAAAAATGTCGACTAATAAAAATAAAAAACCACCGACCTGTCCACAGGATGGCAAATTAGAGTTCTTCGTTGCAGAGAACAGCCCTTTGACGTTTTGCGTTTACAAGCAGCGCCTGCCGCCGTTCCTTGTCGAAGCAAACGTCGCCCTCGGTGCCGGCCGACCTCAACAAGCCCTTCTACTATTCAACGAACAGGCCGTCAGAGATGCTGCACAAACGGTCGAAGGCGACCCGTCACGAATCGACATTATGTTTATGCTCGCGACGATATTCAACAGACTAAGACAGAAAGGCAAGGCCGAATTCTGGTACAAAAAATTCCTGGAAAAAGAGTCGCACCCACTGGTGCTCTTTGAACTTGCAGGTATATGCCGCTCTACGGGACGCTTGGCAGAAGCGATACAATATCAAGAAAAAGCCGTTGAGTTATTCCCGGACAGTCCCGAACTGCTAAGTCCTCTTGCTGAATTTCTGATGCTCACAGGCCGAACTGACCGGGCAATGGAACTGCTGCAAAAATCGGTCGAGAGTCAAAACACCGACCCGATGATTCATTCCAAGTTCCTGTGGCACATGCACCAACTGCCGGATGTCACCAGGGACATACTCTTCGACGAGCACAAACGCTGGAGCCGTATTCATACCCCACTAACCATGGCTCGAATATCCCACGAAAATACCCCAGACCCGGACCGTAGACTCAGGATTGGCTATATCTCACCGGATTTTCGTTGCCATTCGGTGGCATATTTCTTTGAATCGCTTCTGGACAGACACAACCGCGACGAAGTTGAGGTTTATGGATATGGCAATGTTGATATGCCGGACAGCCTTACAACGCACCTCCGGCAGAAATTTGACCACTACCAGAATATTTTTGGAACCGGCGACAAAAGTGTTGCCGATATGATTGTCCATGACCGAATAGACATACTCGTTGACCTTGCCGGCCATACCGGCGGCAACAGGCTACAGGTATTGGCCCATAAGCCGGCCCCGATTCAGGTTACCTATCTTGGGTATCCCGACACAACCGGAATGCAGCAGGTTGATTATCGCCTGACAGATGCTCTGGCCGATTTGCCCCAATCACAGCAGTTTCATAGTGAGGAACTTCTCTTTCTGCCAAACGGATTCCTTTGCTACAAGCCGCCGAACCTGGAAATACCCGTAGCACCTTTGCCTGCCGCCGAAAAAGGCTTTGTTACTTTCGGTTCGTTTAACAATAACGGCAAGATACATTCCTACATCATGGCACTTTGGGCACAAATCCTCAAGGCCAACAGCAACTGGCGCCTTCTGCTGAAGTTTGCAGCCGGCAATGACCCGGCTGCAAGGGATAACTACCTGCAAAGTTTCGAGCAGTTAGGAATCAATCGAGATAGAGTAGAAATATACGGCAACAAATCTTTCCTCGAGCACCTGCAGTTTTACAACCAGGTCGATATTGCTCTGGATACCTACCCGTATAATGGTACAACAACCACTTGTGAGGCCCTGTGGATGGGAGTACCGACGATTTCATTGGTAGGCGGGCACCACGCCTCCAGGGTCGGACTGAGCATTCTCAGTCGTGTAGGCCTGGAGTTCTTCGCAGCCTCCAATCCTGACGAGTATGTCGCCAAAGCTGCCGCTCTGGCCCGCAAACCAGATGCGCTGGCAACAATTCGCGCCTCGATGCGGCAGCGCATGGCCGCCGGCCCACTCTGCGATGCAAAGGGCTTTGCCCGTGATGTCGAAACCGCCTATCGCAAAATGTGGCACCGATGGTGTCAACATAACGACAGGGACAACGCAACTGTGCTATCTGTCCAATCGGGTCAGCCGGTTATCAATCCCGTGGAGAAAACCGAATGACGCGAAAGCTGAACATCGGCGGCGAGCAGTCACTTCCCGGCTGGGAAATTCTCAATATCAAGCCGGGACCTTATGTGGACCACCTCGGAGATGGTAAGGACCTGTCACAATTTGAGGACCAAACATTTGACGAGTTGTATGCCTCTCACGTTGTCGAACATTTTGATTATAACGGGCCGCTGCTGGAGGCCCTGAAACAGTGGCATCGCGTACTAAAACCCGGCGGAAAATTATATATCAGCGTACCGGATATGAATATCCTCTGCCAACTGTTTCTAAAATACAAGGAACTTGCAGACAAGGAACGCTTCTTTGTTATGCGAATGATGTTCGGCGGACACATTGACCGGCACGACTACCATTATGTCGGACTTGACTATAACATCCTGGCACATTTCCTTACCCAGGCAGGATTCCAAAAAATCAAGCGGGTACAAAATTTAGGCATCTTTGAGGATACCAGCGTTCTTAATTTTAAGGGTATCTCTATCAACCTGAATGTAATCGTATCTTAATAGCCGACCGACGTACCAAATCAAGACGTGTAAACTTTACGCTCCCGCCTGACAATCAATACCGGTAATGTTCCGGCTTGAACGGCCCATCGACCGGGATACCTAAATAATCAGCCTGCTTCTGTGTCAGCTTTGTGACTTTAGCGCCAAGTCTGTCAAGATGCAGCCGGGCGACTTCTTCGTCGAGCTTCTTTGGCAGTGTATAGACCTTTTTTTCAAGGTCTTGTGTTGCAAGCATAATCTGTGCCAGACATTGATTGGTGAAGCTGTTACTCATCACAAAGCTCGGATGTCCGGTCGCACAGCCAAGATTAACCAGTCTGCCTTCGGCCAGAAGCAGAATCGACCGCCCCGACTTCAGCGTCCATTTATCAACCTGCGGCTTGATGTTCTCTTTCGTACAGCCGACGGTTGTCTCTAAGTAATTTGTATCGATTTCACTATCGAAGTGCCCGATATTGCACAAAATCGCTTCGTCCTTCATCTGCTCCATATGTTCGCCTGTAATCACATCGCAGCAGCCCGTTGCCGTAATTAATATATCAGCGACAGGTGCGGCATCGGCCATCGTAACTACTTGGTAACCTTCCATCGTAGCCTGCAGTACGCAAATCGGGTCAATCTCGGTAATCAAAACCCGCGCACCCAGTCCCCTCATCGACTGAGTGCATCCTTTGCCGACGTCACCATAGCCGCAGATAACTACCGTCTTGCCCGCGACCATCACGTCCGTCGCCCGCTTGATACCGTCAGCCAGTGACTCTCGACACCCATAAAGATTATCGAACTTAGATTTCGTAACAGAATCGTTGACATTAATCGCCGCAAACGGCAGCTCGCCGCCCTCAGCCATCTGGTAAAGCCGATGCACCCCCGTTGTTGTCTCTTCCGAAACGCCGCGAAGATTGGCCGCGATCTTTGTCCATCGGTCCTGGCTGTTTTTAAGGTTTTCAGCCAGCCGGTCCATAATTATCTGAAATTCTTTGTTATCGGATTTCTTCTCTAACAGCGACGGGTCCTTTTCGATCTTTGCCCCCTGCACCACAAACAGCGTTGCGTCTCCGCCGTCATCGACAATCATATCCGGCCCCGACCCGTCCGGCCAGGTCAACGCCTGCTCTGTGCACCACCAGTATTCTTCTAATGTCTCACCCTTCCAGGCAAAGACTGCGCTTCTGCCTGCCTTTGCGATGGCTGCCGCGGCGTGGTCCTGGGTCGAGAAAATATTGCACGATGCCCATCGAATGTCGGCCCCGAGAACCTCTAACGTCTCAATCAGCATCGCCGTCTGGATGGTCATATGCAGACTGCCGGTCACCTTGAACCCCTGTAATGGCTTGTCCTTGCCGTATTTTTCCCGTACCGCCATCAGGCCCGGCATCTCGTTTTCAGCTAACTGCATTTCCTTGCGGCCCCATTCAGCCAGCGAGATATCGGCGACCTTGTAAGGCAGCGCCGGGTCTGTCTTCAACACATTACTTTCCGCCTCTCTTGTTGTTTCCATACACCAGTCCTTTCAAAACTGCCCCCCACAAAATCAGCAAAGTATAGCAAAAAACCGCTATTTTGGCAAATACTATTTGACAAAATCCCGGTCGTGGCATCCGAGGATTATTTTGCTTTAGTAATTCTCTCCTTCAGGTCAGGGCCAAAACGTCCCTCGAAAACCTTCTCAACCGGCCCTAACATACCATCTGGCTTTTCATAATCAATCCAAATAATTTCAACATGGCCTACAACCTTACTTGGCTGAACGTGTACTACCTTGAAAGCATATACAGTGGGCTTTTCACCTTCAGCATCTTTTAGATGCTGCTCAAGTTGGGCTTTATCCAAGGGCCATTTAAATAACGGCCCACAAGTCTGTACCAAAAACTGCTCATCCGGTATCCAACCGATAAGTCTATCAAAATCCGACTTTTCAAACTTCTTTAATTCAAGCATCTTCCACTAAGATTATTTTCACAACATCTGTAAGCACTGTGCCGCTACCAACTATTTAAGGTACCCCAGCGATCGAAGTCTTTCTTTCTGCTGGGGCGTCAATAGCACTCCTTTTTCGGGGACCTTTGAGGCCAGTTTTTCGTTGATTTCCATCTGTTCCTGCAGAATTCGCAGCAGTTGGGCAACTTTTTCACTGTTCACAAACGAAAGGTTAATCTGTTCGAGTGGGTCCTCGGCCACATGATAAAGCTCACGCTGACCGACAGTCGGCGTGATAATCAGCTTCCAGCCGTCCAGATAAATGGCTTTTTGTTCCGGACCCGCCTTGACACCCTCGGCCATCGTGGTCGTCGGCTCAACTGCACTGCCGGTCTCGATTTGCTGTTTCACAGACCTGCCTTGCAGGGCGTTTACCTCAGATAGTTCCAACTGGTCGATCATGGTCGGCATCAAGTCTATCAACTGAACCGTCCCATCGATCCGCTGGCCCGGCGCCAGCACGCCCGGCCATCGCAAAATCAATGGCACATGCAGTTCCGGGTGATGTACGCTAAAGCCGTGGTCCCAGTGCCCATGCTCGGCCAGCGCCTCGCCGTGATCGGCGGTTATTATCACATAGGTATCATCCCACAACCCCATCTGGGCCAGGCAACTGTTCAACTGTCCTATGTGGTAATCTGCCTGCCGAATCCCCGCATCATACCGAGCTGCCCAGTATTCATGATAAATCGACAATCGATGATTCCGCTCCAAGTCTTCGTAGCCTGCAGGCGCCTGGTCAAGATAACCTAATTTCTTCCGCTCCGGCTTTGTCAATAGGCGTTTTCTGGGCAGCAGATTGACCCTGTTAAGCAGCGGTTCCAGAAATTCCGGCCCCGAGTTATAAGGCCCATGCACATCCATGTAATGCAGAAAGCAAAAAAACGGTTTATCTGTATCACGCTGCCGAAGCCAGCCCAGCGCCGCCTCATTAACCACATTCCCCGGCGTGGTATTTTTGGCAAAGCTGTCATCAAAATGGTCAAACCCCTGTGCAAAACCAAATCCACTGACAATATAAGGATTAGCGACAAAACCGGCCGTGTCGTATCCGCCCTGTTGTAACACCTCAGCCAGAGTTACGAACGAATCACCAAAAACCGCAACCTTCTTTTCGCTAAGATACGATGCCTTTGCTTGATCATAATCCAGCACCTTGTGGGCGCCCGGATAACGTGAACAAAACAGTGAAGCCATCGACGGCTGGGTCCACGGTGCCTGGGCAATGGCCCGCTCGAAAACAACCCCTTCACTCGCAATCGCATCCATTCGTGGAGTGTGGCCACCAGGATGCCCGTAAACACCCATCCGGTCAGCCCGTAAGGCATCTATCAGAACAAAGAGTATGTTGTTGGCGGGCTTTTTCTTTTGTTGTCGCCTGCCGCAGCCGCTGGACCAGAGCCCGCCCCCAATCGTCGCGAGGGTACCGTGAAGTCCATATCTTAAAACCTCACGCCGAGTCAGACCGCTATGCAAATCCCGCTTACGTTCCATATTTTAGATGCTCCAGCAATAATTGATAAATACAAATTCCGATGATAGTACCCTGCTCCGTGAAGCTGCTATACCAGTTGGGCCGTTTGCCTGATCAGCTTTTATGGTCTCGCAGTCTATATCGACCTCCAAACAAACATTATCGTTCTTTCTGAGAATGTCAAGCTTTCTACCACCTTATTCATAAGCCTTGAATCTAACGCCATCAGCCGGCACTTCCCATTCCATAGATTCAAAATCGATCTTGTATTGTTCCATCGTTAATCTTTCTTTGCAACTATCGCAATCAGCTCGTCCTGATATTTACTTTTAGCTTCTCCCAGTGATGGGAAAATTTCTATTTCTTCAAAGCCACATTTTTTTAGCAAAGCTTGGTATTGCTCATTTGTATAGGCCTGATAAGTTGTCGCATAACGGGCCACATCACCAGTTGATGCATCGATTATGAAGTATCTCTTTGTTGTGGTGCTGCTTTGCCCATCCCAGAAACTTTCATCAAGGCAAATGTGAGGCTTATCTAAAAAAAGTCCCGATTTTGCGGAATACCAGGAAGATGGCTGCTCGCTAATGTTCTTAACCGCATCAAAAGAATGTGGTTCAAGAAGCAGAACACCGTCCTTTGTGAGAGCATGATTAGCTTTTTTAAGAATCGCTTTTGCCTCAACAGGCCGAAAAACGTTCAATTCGCCGAATATGAGTATTATCAGGTTAAACCCGGTGCCGAAATCAGCTTTGCGTATATCCTCATGCAAATACTTACAGCTTAGTTTTTCTTTGCTTGCCTGTTCGGCAGCGTATTTTATCGAAGCCGGTGAATAGTCGATGCCGACACATTCATGGCCCAGCTTTGCCAATCGGCTGGTATAAAAACCCGGCCCGCAACCAAGATCAAGGATTTTAGATTGTTTACCTTTCAGTAATTTATGATGAATCCATTCAATATGGTTATCGATGGCCTCAAATCGCCTGCTTGCCAAATCATGAGCCTGAGACAAATGCTCAGTAAGCATCCTTTCACTAAAACCAGGCTCACTCCAGGGAATATTATCCCCCTCAGCCCATGGCTCTGGTACAGCTTCACGCCCAACTAAATCCAAAATGTAAAAACTGTTTCCCATTTAAGTTCTCCTGACAGTATACAGCCACCAGCGGGTTTTATTTTGGCGTTTTGCTCTCGGCTGACGCTCGAAGTATATTGTCATCTCCAAACCATCACTGCATTTGATTTTGAACCAGTGCTTGCGCAGATACTGCTCAGAACTTCCACTTTTGCATCGGCCCAACTCCTGCCATTTTTCCAGGATTTCAGCAACGGCGTATTCGGTGTCCCGCCAGACGAACCTGCCCGGCAGGCCCGGCTCACCACGGGCCATACCAGCCGAATCGAAAGTACCTTCTACCGGTTTAATCGGCTCACTGACAAATTCGTCTTGCATATCGGCGTTTTTAGTCAATTTGCAAACCCATAAAAATATTATCATAAGATTTGCTGTCGACAAAATACCCTATGTCAACTGTTACTTGAGTGCATATTCAGCGGAGAGGCGTCTTCCGGTCGGACAATGAAATGTCACCTGCAATATATAGCCGTCGCTGTTTGCAGAGGCAAAATCCAGATTGAATTCGTAGGCCCTTAGAAAATCCCGCCAGTAGCCGTTGTTTTTACTTGCGTTGGTCAAATTGATGTCCGGCCAAAGCATAACCCGCCTGCCCTTGGCCTCAGCGGTACGAAGAATCCGCTGGTACAACTCGAACCGAAATATCCCCGGTGTTCGGATTTGACAGCCGAATGAATCAATCAAACTTACATACGTATTTATCCTGGTCCCTTCCTGGTCTTGCCCCGGCCTGATTAGCTCGCTCAACGGCATGATTTCTACTTTTACAGGAGCAAAACCTGCATAGACAGAGGCGTTGACACTTCTGCCGGCTATGGCTCCCTGCTCGCAGCCGGCCGAAAGCAATAGCGGGACAAAGAAAAACACACAAGCTATCTGGTGAAGTGCTTTCATAAATTATATATCCTTATCGAGATCGAGCATATGGCCGAGCCGGCTTTTTTTCGTCCGAAGGTAATCGATATTATGTTTGCCGGGTTCAGCCCTTAACGGCACCTGTTCGACAATTTTTATTCCATAAACTTCCAGCCGACTTATTTTCTTGGGATTATTCGTTAGTATCCGTATTTTCTTCAGGCCCAGGTCCCGGCATATTTGAGCACCGATCCCATAATCGCGTCTATCTGCCATAAAGCCGAGCTTTAGATTGGCCTCGACCGTATCGAGTCCCTGTTCCTGAAGCTTGTAGGCCCGCAGTTTGTTCGTCAGCCCGATACCTCTGCCTTCCTGTCGCAGATAAATAACCGCTCCGGTGCCGGCCTCTTCAATCATTTCCATCGATGTTATCAGTTGATACCCACACTCACAACGCTGCGAATGAAACAAATCCCCGGTCAGGCATTCCGAATGCACCCGAACCAGGACCGGCTCGTCAAGTTCGATGGGTTTGCCGTTCTCGTCAAGTTCTCCCACGCTGCCTTTGCACAATGCCAGATGCGGCTCATTCGAAGTAATGCTCTCGTAACCTATCAGCTTGAATTCGCCATAATCGGTAGGCAGATTCACCGACTCAACTCGTTTGACCTGGCTCTCCCGCTGCAGTCGATATTCCACCAGCTTGGAAATCGAAGTCATTTTCAGGTTATGCTTTCGGCAGAATTTGGTCAGTTCCGGCACCCGTGCCATCGACCCGTCTTCGTTCATAACCTCACATATAACCCCTGCCGGCTTCAGACCCGCCAGCCGCATCATATCAACCGCTCCTTCGGTTTGACCTGCCCGAACCAGTACTCCGCCTTCTCTTGCCCGCAGCGGAAATATATGTCCGGGCCGAACAAGGTCGTTTGCCTTGGCGCCATCAGCTATTGCAGCCTGAATCGTTTGTGCCCTGTCTGCGGCGCTTATACCCGTTGTTATTCCCTTTGCCGCGTCGATGCTGACAGTAAATGCCGTCTTGAGCGGTGCGGTGTTTTCAACCGTCTGTGGATAGAGACCAAGAGAATCGCACACACCGCCGGTAAGTGGCAGACAGATAAGCCCTCGGCCATATTTGGCCATAAAATTTATGGCCTCTGCCGTGACCTTCTCGGCTGCGCAGACCAAATCGCCTTCGTTTTCGCGGTCCTCGGCGTCGAGGAGCACTACCATCTTACCTTCGCGAAGGTCGTCCAAAACCTCGGATATTTCACTGAATTTCATAGTTGGGTATCTTCTTATTTTGTTTTTTAATCTTTTTGCTTATTATGCTGTTCGGCACTATGTTCGTGTTCTTCAATATAGCGACTTCCCTTTCGAATGTAAATAAGCGTTCCCATAATAGCAGTTCCAGCCGCCGACCACCAAAGCACACGCAAAAACCATATCCAGCCTGGTACAAAGCCCGAAACCTCCGGGGCTATCAAAATCCCGACTACCATCGATGACTGCAATATAGTGGCAACTTTGCCGATGTCCGCAGGTATTATACGAACCTGAAAAGTGATAAAGTAAACGATAACGAATCCTATCAGCAAAAACATGTCTTTGCCTATTATCAAAACCACGACCGTTGGCGGCAGCAGAAAACCTTCGACACCCCCGCGCTGTGAGACCAAAAGCAGGCAAGCACAGGTCATAAGCAGTTTATCCGCCATCGGGTCCAGAAAAGAGCCCAGCCGGGTGACCTGACTGCTCCGCCGGGCCAGATACCCGTCAAGCGCGTCACTGCCGGTCATGATCAGAAAAATCAGGATTGATACATAACGCATTGTGTCGCGCATCGTTTGGCTAAGCGCAGCGTCATTTATCTTCAGCATACAAATTACAAACGGAACTATCAGCAGTATCCGAATAATCGTAACTCTGTTGGCCCAGCCTAATTTCATAATTTCAAACCTCGATTTTTACATTTTTATAATTACGATATACTATATATGTGACGCAAAATCAAATACACCTGCCGCCATCGACGTTTAGTACCTGGCCGGTTATATAATCGTTCTCAAGCAAAAAGATTATCGCTTTGGCAACTTCCTGTGGTTCGCCAATCCTCTTAACTGGTATGAGCGAAAGCTGCCTCTGCTTCTGAGATTCATCGAAATCCTTGGGCCAAGTCACCAGCCCGACAGCTACAGAATTTACGCAAATCACAGGGGCCAGTTCTTTTGCAAGCGCTTTTGTCGCGCCGATTAAACCGGATTTTGACGAGCAGTAAACAACGTGCTCTGCCCAGGGCCTAATCCCGCCGACATCGGCGATATTGATTATCTTGCCGATAACTTTTTCGCTGCCTGCGGATTCTGTCTCTATTATTTTCGCAAAGGCCTTGCAGGCCAATATCGGCGCAACCAGATTTAACGCCAGAATCTGGTGAACTTGGCTGAATGAGACCTCGGCCAAAGCTTGCCTTGAAAAAACAGCAGCGGAGTTTATCAGGATACCAGGCGGGCCAAACGCCGATGCCTTTTCAAATAGAGCATCTATTCCTTCCGGCCCGGCAAGGTCAGCGCCGACAGCCAAAGCGTTAACGCCAAGGCCTTCGATGTGTTCGACAAGCTGTTGAGCTTTTTTTCTATTGCTTTTGTAGTGGCAGATACAGTTACAGCCGGCCGCTGCTAAAGCTAACGCAATAACACCGCCTAATCTGCCGCTTGAGCCGGTAATAATGGCATTGGTTCCTTTAAGCTCCATTATCCAGTATATTAGCCAACAAAATCGTATTTAGCAAGAAATAGATACAACCGTATTTTGCCTGCTTAATTTACTTGATGGTATTCGAGCCTGATGTATAATTCTGCATTGAAAGCGATGATTGAAATGACTAAACTTAGTGTAAATCTGAATAAAATTGCGCTGTTGCGAAATACCCGCGACCTGGATATCCCGAACGTGATACAGGCAGCCGAGACCGTAATAAAAGCCGGCGCTTATGGCGTAACGGTCCATCCTCGGCCCGACCAGCGCCACACAAGATATACTGACGTCTATGAACTGGCCGAAATGCTCACCGTTGAATTTAACATAGAGGGCAATCCTTTTACCGGCAGATATACCGAAATTGTAGCCGACGTCAAGCCCGACCAGGCCACGCTTGTCCCGGACGACCCTGCTGCCAGCACTTCGGACCATGGCTGGGATTTGCAAAAAAACGCCAAAGCACTCGCGCCCATTATCAAAGAATTCAAGGCCTGTGGTATTCGTGTCAGCCTCTTTATGGACGTCGGTACGCCCGACCTTCAGATTGCCAAAGATATCGGCGCAGACCGCATCGAATTATACACCGAGCCATACGCAAAGGCGTTCCTGGCGGACCAGAACCTTGGGCAGACTCTTGAGCAATACGTCTCCACAGCCAAAACAGCCAACCAACTGGGCCTGGGCCTGAACGCCGGCCACGACCTGAACCTGCACAACCTGCTCAAATTCTGCGATACTGTGCCGGGTATACTTGAGGTCTCTATTGGCCACGCACTAATAGCAGACGCTATCGACATCGGACTTTATAATACGGTAAAAGAATATTTGAAGCTCTTATCTTAGAATTCAGGAGAATATTATGTTTACAGGCGCGATGGTCGCATTGGTAACACCTTTCAGTGACGGCGAAATAGATTTCCAGACGCTTGACGAGTTGATTGAATTTCAACTGGACAACGGCATAGACGCGATAGTGCCGACCGGCACTACCGGCGAATCGCCTACTTTGAGTCACGCCGAGCAAAAAAAGGTAATCGAAAGGGTAGTCAAAACCGTAGCAGGTGCCGTCCCTGTAATTGCCGGCGCAGGTTCAAACGCAACCGCTGAAGCCATCGAACTGACCGCTTTCGCTAAGAAAGTCGGCGCCGATGCCACTCTCCAGGTAGACCCATACTATAACAAGCCGACCCAGGAAGGTTTCTATCAGCACTTCAAGGCCATTGCCGAAGAGATTGACCTTCCGGTAATATTATACGACATACCCGGCCGATGCGGGGCCGGTATGACGCCGGATACAATTGTGCGACTTGCCGAAATCGAAAATATCGTTGCCGTTAAAGAAGCCACCGGCAAACTCGACCATGCAAGTGAAATCGCCACACGCTGCGACCTGACAATCCTTTCGGGCGATGATTCACTGACCTTGCCGATTGCCTCGATAGGCGGCAAGGGCGCTATCAGCGTTGTGGCCAATATCGTACCCGCCGACGTCAAGGCAATGACCGATTTTATCCTGGCTGGTGACTTGACCTCGGCCCGCAAATGGCACAACAAACTTTTTGCACTGAGCAGAAATCTATTAAGTATGGCCACAAACCCGATACCAATCAAGGCAGCAATGTCGATGCTTAATATGGCCTCTGACGAAATGCGACTGCCTATGGTGCCTATGGAAGAAAGTAAAAAAGCTGCCCTGGAACAAACGCTAAAAGACTACGGCCTGTTGAGCTGACTGCTCGATCCGCCATTTAATCTTTTACAAACGAGATTTTGCGCAGGACAGTTACAATCACAAAAAACGCAAAAATAAGAACCTGACTTGCCCCGAGCAACGTCAATGGGAGCGGCGAGGCACGATTCACGCCCGGTCCTGGGCGAACTAGTCTGGTCGGTTGGTACTTGTACAGCGACTGGTTTGCTGGTAATATTTTAGACAAATGAACAAAAAGCAACTAAAGCCCAGACCCAAAGTAAGACACAACACCTCCCGGACCAGACGAAAGGCCCCTGCTCGGCGGCAAACAAGTCCTTTACAGACGTTGCATTCAAAAGGCAGACTCCCGGCGGTTTTGACCGCCTTTGTTTGTCTTATGGTCTTAACTGCCCATTGGCCCGCATTGTCAGCCAACGCTCTTTTCTTTGACGACGACCTGTACCTCACGGACAATAAACTTGTACAGAATCCTGGTTGGGCATCAGCAGGGCAGTTCCTGACAGAAGTCATGGAACCGTCAACTGTTCACGGTTATTATCAGCCGCTGACCATGATTTCACTGATGTTGGACCACGCACTTGGCGGTCGGGCAGAGGACCTTATGCCGTTCCATCGTACTTCTCTTGCCTTGCATGTAGCTAACACAGCGATGCTCATTACATTACTTTACCTTCTTTTTGGTCGGGCCTGGCTGGCCGCAGGAGTCGGCTTGCTCTTCGGACTTCATCCTATGACGGTCGAGACAATCCCCTGGGTCGGAGAACGCAAAACTTTGTTATCAGCGTTTTTTGCTCTCTGCTCTCTGGTTATGTATGTGCGCCACTGCCGCAGCGCCCGCCGCAGACCACTGTTCGCTGCTTTGGCATTTTATGTGCTGGCTGTGATGGCCAAGCCCATTAGTGTGCCGCTGCCGGCGCTGATGCTATTGATGGACTATTGGCCTTTGAAACGTCTGACTTACAAAACCTTCTTCGAAAAATCGGCGTTCTTTGTGGTAGCCGCCATTTTTGCTGTCATAACGATTATTTCGCAGGGCAGGACCGCCGCGATTACAACACCACAGGAACACGGCTTGGTGAATATCCTCTTAACGCTGTGCCACAACATCGTTTTCTATCCATTCAAAATGTTTTATCCTGTCAACCTCTCCTCTTACTATGTCTTTCCCGAACCCCTGGACCTTTCAAATCCGATGGTGCTTGCAGGCCTGGTCGGCACAGCCGTACTGATTCCGTTGCTGGTGCTTTCACTGCGCCGGACGCGGGCTTTATTCACAGGATGGCTGTTTTTCTTTGTCGCCATCTTCCCGACAATGGGAGTGGTTGGATTTACCATTGTAATTGCAGCCGACAAATTCGCGTATTTGCCTTCCGTGGGACTGATGATGATATTGCTCTGGCTGTTGGACGGCTTCTGCCGGACTTCGAACACTACCAAATATACAGCCCGGCGCCTGATAGTGATAGTTGTCATACTGGTATTGGCCGGCGCCGAGGCAGTTGCCACAAGGCGAAATCACCGATACTGGAGTGACACTGTGAGCCTTTACAAACATATGTTGTCACTGACACCGGATGTGGTGCCGATGCTGTACAACCTGGCAAACGCGCTCGACAAACAAGACAAAACCGATGAAGCAATCACTTACTATCGCAGGATTCTGGAACTGGAACCGGACTATTACAGAGCACACAATAACCTCGGCGTTGACCTGGATGCCCAGGGCAACGCAGGCCAGGCAATTAAACACTATCTTCGTGCCTTGCAGATTAACCCGGACTTTGCCGAAGCACACTACAACCTTGCCAACGAACTCCAGGACCAGCGCAGACTCGACGAGGCTGTTACCCATTATTGCCGGGCACTGGAACTAAAGCCCGAATACCCACAGGCACACTATAATCTCGGCAACGCCCTCAAGGCACAGCGCAAGTTCGACCAGGCCGTCGAGCACTATCATCAGGCCCTGCAAATACAACCCGATGACCCCATCGTACTGACTAATCTCGGCAACGCCCTCTCGGAGCAGGGCAAATCAGAACAGGCCATCGCCCGCTTCCGCCAGGCCCTGAACGTCAATCCCGATTACACCATCGCACACAGCAACCTCGGATGGGAGTTAAAAACGATAGGCAAAAATAATGAAGCAGTTAACCACCTTCGCACGGCAGTGAAATTAAACCCCAACATGGTGCCGCCTTTGATAGGCCTGGCCGCAATCTTGACCTCAGACCAAAACCCTGACATTCGCAATACAGATGAAGCAATTGTTTTTGCAGAACGTGCAGCTAAGTTAACACAACAGCGCAATCCCGTGATTCTGGAACTGCTGGGCGACGCTTACGCAGCAGCAGGCCGATTCGACCTCGCTGCAAAGGCCGCACAAAAGGCGATTAAGCTCGCTGCCATTTCCAAAAATCGCGAACTGGCAGAGCGTATCCACAAAAAACTGCAAAGCTACAGCCGGCCAAAACAGTAATACTTTTTTCCTTCTCAGTTTCCCTGTAATTTTTGATTTTCTACACCCGGCGGTATATATCCAGGATAGCATTAACCATTTTGCTGACGGAGTAATATTCTTTTATATGTTGTCGGGCATTTTCGGCAAGTTGACGCGCAAATTCCGGTGCATCGAGCAGCCGCTGCAAACTGCTGTATATACTAAGCTCGTCATCGGGGTCGAACACGACCGCCGTCTGGTCCTCGATAATCAAATCGTCAACTCCGCCCCTGCAGCCGGCTACTGCCGTCCCGGCACCCATCGCTTCCAGCATTAATGGATTAAAGGCCTGCGTCGGCACCGGCTGTATGAAAATATCACCTGCCGCAAGGACCGAATGCCACGGCTGAACACGGGGAACGATAGTGACCATCTGCGAAAGGCCCAGCGCCCCGAGCAGTTTCCTCAAATCTCTTTCCGCACGTCCATCACCTATCAGCACCAGCATAAAATCATGTCCGTCGATACCCAGATGCCTCAGTGCACCAAACAGATTTTCAAAATCATCTACACTGTTCAATTGATGCGCGACCACCATACTTACAAGACTGCTGTTGCCCCTGAAACAACCGCTTTCTTCATCGATGAACGTACCGATATTTATTTGCTCTACGTGGTCCGCAGCCTTGTGATAAACCTGGGAAAGATTAGCCGCAATACTGGGGCATGGAACAATAATTTTTGAGACCCTGCCGAGGGAAATAGAAAACCAGCTAACCAGTCTCTGAAGTGAATTGATCGACAACACATAAGGTAAATCCAGTCGTTTAGCCAGGTGATGGGTAACCCCTGCCTTGCTGCTGCACAGGCAATGCAGGACGGTAGGCTTAAACTTCTCGAGTTGTCCAAGAAGGATTTTGTTATTTTGCCAGCCCATTAACGGCAGATTAAAAACAGGGTGCCTTATAACCTCAACCCCCGGAGGGATAATCGAATCCACGTTACAGCGGGGCGGACAAACCAAAACTGGTGTAACAGACTCATCCGCTAAACCAACCAGCAAATGATTCAGAAATATCGAATACTCAGATAGCGTATCTTCTGAAACAATCAGCACCGGCCGAGGTGAGTTGCCCAGGCCCGACGTTTGCGATACCGAATCTCTTTGCTCTTCGCTCATAACTTCTTACTTAATGCCTCTGTCACCCTGTGTCTGGAATGTAAATGAAAATATTGGCCAAAGGTTACTCTTGCAGCAGTTGGCGCAATTTTTCAAACTCACCTGATTTCATATGATAACTGTGGGCTTTATCAGGAAACTGTTCTTCGGCCACGTCGCGGGCGTATTTGGAGAACGCTTCGGCGGTGCTTTGAGCCAACTCGCCGTAGCCCTTTGCAAATTTAGGTCTTGTCCCCTGCGTTAATCCAAGAATGTCATGTGCTATCAATATTTGTCCGTCGCATCCGGCCCCGGACCCGCAGCTAATCACGGGCACTTCGCAGCGCTTTGTAATAATCTGGGCCACCTCAGCGGCGGTCCCTTCAATCAACAATGAACCGGCCCCGGCCCGGACCATTTGCTCGGCAAGTTCTATCAACTCTACCGCCATCTGGGCTGTTGTAGCGTCGGCCTTGAATCGCCCGACCCGGCTGACGCTCTGTGGTCTTATACCGATATGGGCCATAACAGCCATACCTGCATCGCTGACCGCTTTAATCACATCGATATATGCTTCGCTGGACTCAATTTTTATCATATCGGCCCCGGCCTCGGTAACGAATCGGCCGGCATTTTTCACGGCCTCGCTGAGCCCAACCTGATATGACAGAAACGGCATATCAGCAACCAGCAGCACATTCGGCGCTCCTCGCCGCACCGCTGCCGTTATCGCAACCATAAAATCCATCGTCGCCGGCAGTGTCGAATCGAAGCCCAGCATCACCTGGGCCGCCGAATCGCCGGCCAGTATCATCTCGACCTTGGTCGAGGCGACCAGTCTCGCTGTCGTATAGTCATAGCAACTGACAGCCGCGATTTTGAGATTTTCACGTTTGGCCTGGACCAGGTCCGCGATTGTAAATTTACGCTCCATATCGGCCTTTCTCCTGGAAAGTCCAAAAAGAAATAACAGTCAATCCGTTAAAATATGAGAACAAAACGGTTTTATCAAGCGTAAAATATGTGGATTTTTGAGCGGGTTTTGTGCGTTTTTTGAAAAATTGTGAAAAACCTGGGTTTTTTCACGATTATATCCTTGATTTGTGGTAAAAATCGATATAGTTTTTTACCAGATATTTTAAAGAATTTTGCCCTTTATGTTCGATTAAACTATATGGAGGAGATGAAAAGCCGGTAGTTTTGCCAACGTAGTAATTTGGTAAAGCTTAAACTATCAGCTCTTCATCACCCTCCTCCGAAGCCAGATTCTCGTTTTTTGAGGTCTGGCTTTTTTATTCTGTGACCAAACAGAACTTATCAAGTAATTTTAATCCCATCGCCTTGTTTATGCTTTATGATTTGTGATTCGTAGATAGACAGCAACGATTACCAATGGTGTTTAGTTAATTGCAGTTCTTTGCCCCCGGTCTTGTGGCCTATTGGTCTACTTTGGAACACGACAGAATGTAATCAAGGCAATTGCTCAGCTTTGCTGTCGCCACCGCAATTGTGCAGTCCGCCGCCCCATAGTAGAGATTAAGCTGGTCGGTTTCCCTGCTGACTGTCACCCCCGTTGGGAATATAACCCCACCTACATCGCCAACTCGTTCGTAAAGTTCGCGAGGTCCAAGGACCCATTCGTCACTTCGCCGCAAAACCTTCCAGGGTTCTTCCAGGTCCAGCAGCGCCATCCCAAGTCGGTATATGGCCCCGCCGGTGGTATTGCGCACGCCGTGATAGAACATCAGCCAGCCTTCAGACGTTTCTATCGGCTGACTCGCCAGCCCCACCCTGTGACAGTCCCAGTAGGCATGTCTTGTTCTTATCAGCAGTCTATGGTCTCCCCAGTGCTTTAGGTCTGGTGAAAAGCTTAACCACATATGCGCTTCACCTCGAACAATCGGCCGATGAATCAACGCAAACCGTCCCCTGAACCTGCGAGGAAACAAACTCGAATCCTTGTCTTCCGGCGGCAAAAGGCCCCCTAACCGCGCAAACGTTCTGAAGTTCTTGGTAATAGCAAGTGACACCACCGGCCCGCCTTCGCTAAACGACGTATAAGTAATTGCGAATTGCTTCTGCTCTTCGAGCCATACGATACGCGGGTCTTCGAGCCCCCATTTTTCCTCTCGTGAGTTCGGGTCAGCCAGAAGTGTTGGCTTGGCGTCAATCTGCCAGTCCGTAAATCCGTTCTCACTGCGTGCGACCGTTAAATGCGAAAAGCCTCGCATATCCTCAACGCGAACCAGCAGCAGCGTATCATTATTCAACTTGATTGCCCCTGGGTTCATAACGGCATTCGCCGGATAGGGCCAGTCCTGCGGCGTCAGTATCGGGTTAGCCTCATATCGCGTGAACAATTCGTTGGCTTTTTGCTGTCGTGATAGAGCCGACATAACCTAAAGTCCTAAAAAAGTACCAGCCGCAGCATAGTACCAAAAACCGGCTGGCCTGTCTTCATATAATCTTAATCGACAAGACCAGCGCCATACGATAAATCAAATTACGAATTTTAAGTATCCCCGATACCATGTCAAGTCCAAACTTTATTGACGACTGCCCGGCTTTGTGTTACTCTGCCGCTCTTTCAGGATACAGGCTATATGAAAATTGACCATTTTATTTTAGGCTCTTACCAGACAAATTGTTATATTCTCCGCTGCGACGGCTCAGCGGCCGATTGCCTGATTATCGATACCGGCCTGGAAGCGGGCTCCTTGCTGGATTTTCTGCAATCAAACAAATTAAACCCTGTCGCTGTCGTCTTGACCCATGGCCACGCAGACCACATTACCGCGATACCACTGCTGCGCCAGACCTGGCCTGATATAAAGGTATATATCCATAAACTCGATGTGACGCTGCTGACCGACTGTGTAGGCAACCTTTCAGCCCTTGCCGGCATCTCATTTAAAACAGAACCGGCTGATGTTATCCTTGATGCAGGCGATACAATTGAGGCCGCAGGTATCAAGCTCGGCGTTTTTCACACCCCCGGCCACACGCAGGGCGGCATCTGCTTGTATTCAAAAGATGAAGGTATTGTCTTTACCGGCGACACTTTATTTGCCGAATCGGTCGGCCGAACTGATTTCCCCGGCGGCGATATGGCACAACTGATAGAAAGTATTAAGCAAAATTTATGCGACCTTCCTGACGAAACTGTCGTTTATCCCGGCCACGGGCCGCAAACCACAATCGCACAGGAAAAAAAATACAACCCATACCTGCAAAACCTGCCCTGACTTACCGATAATTCAGGCCTTTGGGTCCACATCCACTTTCGCCGAAGCTATTCGTTTGCGCCGTCCACAACAATCATACATATCGGCTCATCGATACCCGGGCTATTTTATTGGCCAGCCGCCGTGGGTGTCGATTACTTACTTAGTTATGGTTTAAATCCTTTCCGTAGAAATATCGTGTTCCATCAGCGTTTTTATTATGTCAATAATTTCATCAATATTGTTCGAATTTCAATTTATAAAACAGTTTATTATTTTAGTCATATTCTCCCCATTCAGACCTCTTGTCCCATTCTTTCGCCTCATGTTCATAACTACTAGCAAGCCCTTCCAAAATGGCGGCAGTACGAGGCCATTTCATTCGTATCTTTTCTGCATAAGCTTGATATCTTTGTGCTAAATCCCATTCTTGCTTACCACCCTTGCCACGGCAAATCACCCCTCTCTGATTAAATGTGCCAACTTGAAAACCATCCTCAATAGATGGACTTTTAACTTCCTCTATATAGATCACGCACCTCAATACATGGCCACGAACCATCTGGTGACTGAGGTGAATATGAAAGAATTTGGCCAATTTGGCTGTCACAGAAACTAAGAAGCCCCGTTTCTTCCGCTAGTCTACGAACTTCTAATACCCAGGCATTTAGTATTCCAGGATCAATAGTTTTTCCATCTTCCGTATTTTGTGCTCCTGGAATCGTATGAATGCCATGCAAAAAATGACTGGCTTGTCTTGTTATTGCTCCATTTGTTTCATCTGATGCTTCGGGAGTCAATTCACCTTCTGTCCTAAACGCCATCTTGAAAATATTCATAAAAAGTTCTGGTGAAGAAACTACTTGCTGGTACAACACTTTAATGCCACGTTTTGTGTCTTCAAGTAAACGCAAATAACTCCATTCAAGGCCTGCCAATCGATTAGCATCGACTTTCTGTGAGTCCAGATAAGTAAAAAGGTTCTCAACATAATGACGGTGCATTTGACCTCTTCGCCGAGTAGACTCAGATTCTTCTCCAGCTTGCAAGGCAAGGTCCAAAGCATCTACCACCTGCCCAACTGATGGTTTTTTTAGGACCTTGTCTTTATGATGCTCATCAACTACATTCGCAAGTAGCTCAATCGAAGAAAATAGACGATTGACTTCTTTCCATTTATCAATCACTGTTTCCCATTTATCGAAGCAGTTAGATCGGATCTCAACATTTTGCCAATAAAGCCGGTCTGCCTCCTCACCCCAATCATGTATTCTTTTCCACAATTCTAAGGAGGCAGGCATGCTCAATGCCAGGTTTGCATACATATCGGGAGACCAGTTTATTGTTAATGCCAAGACACTTTCAAGCCATTTGTCTTTAACTTGTCTATAGCAAGTAAAAGCAAATCCTCGCCCAAACCGCAACAAGCAATTTTCATGATATTGAGCGGGGGTTATGGACAGTGTTTTTTCAAAGAGCTCAATAATTTCATTTTCTTGTAAACTAAGAGTGGCTATCGCTTCGCCGACATATTCTGGCAAGTCAGCTTCTTCGCATAGCCGTAATAGGCCTGCTAATCCGTCCAACTTGTACACTTCAAAAGCGGCTTGTTTTCGCTTCTTATCAAGCCATTTATCCCATGTGTCATCATAGTGTTTTTTGGGACCTTCAGGATCATTTGGGGCCCATGAAAAATATGGCTGATATCGCAACACCGCATCAGACGGCATATATTTGCTGCGAATCTTATCAAGATTATTTAAGGTCGATTGTGGCAAGGCCCAATCAGCATCTTCAAATTCTTTATGATGGGAAATCAAACTATCCAAAGAGTGTTTCACGATTACTTTGTCTTTGTCTTGCCAAGTATCAATATTTGTTTCATACAGAACTGTCGTAATCATCTCTCCAAGTTTATCCCAGCCTTTCTGTAGCTCTGGATACGCTTTGACTAATGCTGCTAATCGCTTTGGGTTAGAATCAGCCCACACGACCATCTTTTCAATAACAGCACGAATAAATTCCCAGTATTCTGGAATGGTTACTTTAGGTTCATTCACTTCTCCTCGATATTCCGGTTTTGGATTAGGTGATGTTATACCATGTGAAGATGGAAGAAGCTTAGCTGCAACATTCCAAGCAACGTCAGGCGATGCTCGATACAATATTTCCAATGCTTGTGCTGCATCCTCCATTTTTTCATTATGCTGAGGACTCCATGGCAGTAAAATAGTAACAAGACTGTTGTGAGGGTTATTTCCGCTAGTAGCTTCGGGTGCATTTTCAGCTAACTTTGCAAGAATTGACAAGACGCGTGGGAAATATTCATGCTGCCAGACTAATCGCTCCAATGCCCATAATAAATAAACATGTGCACTGGTAGGCCCAAAGATGTCAGTTTTATTTGAAGTGTCGGGAAAGAAAAGATTGGCATTGTGATCTAACATTGCGTCAAGGGAATCAAGAAAAACACTAGGTGCTGCCTCTGCTAGCTCGGAATATACATCGATAAGTGATAGCCAACGATTCGAAGCATCAAGATGCTTTGGATCAAGGAGGCTTCTCATAATTTTATTAGCCCATTCTTGTCCATCTGCTCGAACAACGGCTAATCTTGCAAGAGAGTCGACAAGGCCTTTACGAAGGCTGCTTGAGTGCTTTCGAACTTTACCAAGAATGTTGGCCATATACCTTTCAGATGAACTTAACTCTAATGAAGGATCACTCTCTCCAACAACATCATTAATGATCTCAAGAAAATCTTGCAACATTGTTTCTGTGATTTTTGGTGCAAGCTGACTCCACACAAAATCTTTTGATGCACAGAGCCATTCAATACCTTGATGAATCCAAGGTCCATCTGGAAGCAATGCTGATTGCAGAAGGTTTTCAATATCACGATAATCTTTCCGTGATAGCTTTTCTATGATCTTTGTATCATTTTCATTATTACCAATCCATGAACCTGCCAACATCAATGATGCATGGGTTGTTGCATCTTTACGAGTTGCCCACCGAGGAATAGTAATGGGCACAGAACCAATCATCCATAACAATGCAACCAAGGAACCTTTTGAGTTTCTAGCTATCTGCCTTGATTTGTGCTCTGAAATTTCCATGTTTTCAACTAAATATTTCTCTAAAGATTCACGCTTACATTTTCCTAGTGTAATACTATTTTGTTTGTTTGTTGATTTAGCGCTGGCGATATCTGATATGACAATTCGCCACCCTGGCTGCGATAAAGTTTTCACCTTAGATAGTGCTTTGGGATCAAGTGGAACAATTACAAGAGGGTCATTAAATGTTGCCAGTAAATTCAAATTTGCGTGTCCATTGGCAAATATTAAGGGATGGATATCTGAGAGTACCTCTTTTTCAGTCAGTGCAGTGGCTGCTAAAAAAGCTGCGGCTTCATCTACGGATTCTCCATAAACACAAAATGGTTGATTGCTTTGGCTAAGTGAATTGGCAACTGCTCTCTTTGCCTCATTTCTACCGGCGATAATGAGCTCTGATGACAACGAAACATCAAATTGGATTCCCTGCTTCCTCATATACTGTTCTGCATTAAACAATCCCTCTACTGGAAGGCCACAAACCTCCGCAAACCAAAGCATAACAGCCGGGCATTGTTCCAACCATTTTTCCAAATCAGTGGCATCATAAACTCGAATATCCTTCCATGTCGAGTTTTGGCATTTCCCCTTTTTCCATGCTGTAGGGTCCCAAGATTGCGAAGTAACAGAAACATATGTGGATTTCTCCGGCGTAACAGTAGGGGTAATTTCAGGAAAGGCATCTGCAAGTTTCTTTTCTGCCTTATCAAAATCCCTGTCAGCTTTGCCCTTCGGCTTATTTGATGTGCCGAATTCCCACAATGAAATTCCGGATGGGACAAATTGATTCTCGGCCTCTCCTTCAATTACAAGAATCCCATCCGGTCCGGTCAAGCCAACTTGATCTCCATATGGTATTCGGTTTTGCTTGATATTTTTACGTGGAATGCTTGCTGTAATCAGCTTGTCGATAAGTTGAGGTAACAACTCCTGTCCATCTCTGCGAGAAGAACACAAGCTCTGCTGTATCATAGTAGCATTAATAAACGATATCATATTTTCTCCGACTAAACACTTGAAATCCTCGCCACTATTCTATTAGCCACCCGCCGCAATTCTTTCATCTTGGATTAATCCATTCAAAATGACAGCCTTGTACCCAGTTCCTAATATATCTCTTATCATTTTCTCTGATTCTGCAGCTAAACTGAGGAGTGCGGTTAATCCCTGCCTTTTTAAGCTCCCCCTCAACTTCGATACAAATATCAATCGTTTTTTCTAAACTCCAATCTGGCTTGCAAGCTCTCTCCCATCTTAAAATAACTTTACCTCGAAGACTGTTTTCTCTTGTCATAATTAAGTCCTCTTTATTTCATTGGCCAGCCGCCTTTCGATTCCTCTATATTCTGCAGGTTGAATTTGTCCAAATAATACCACCGAAACCAGACATTAGCAAGCAGATTTCAGACGACAGGATACTCTAAGAAAATGCTCAAAATCCAATAGGAATACAGAGACAAATCCGGTGAATTAAAAAGAATCGCCGACACTGCTTTCGGAAAGTTCGCCACCGTTGGCGTCCTTTATCGTTGTCACACCGAAGGCATCATACTCGTAGGTTTCGACAATTGCCTTATTCACATCTGAAAGAGCGACAACACTGCCAAGACCATTAAAGTGATAATAATAAGGGGTTTCGGCTTCGCCGTCCACAACAATCAACACCTGTCAGCAACGATATGCAGAACTCTGTAATTTTTGTCAACTGTTGTAATAACAATAACTTATTTAAACTGACCGAGTTGGCATTTGGATTTCGTCTAATCCATTGCCATATGATAATTTAAATTAGCTGCCGACAAAGTCGGCTTCCATTCACTATCGACTATCGACTCTCAAACTGATCCGTCCCTAAGGGACGGTCAGTTTGAGTAACTTAAGAAAGAATTTGCAAAATCCTGTAAAATCGCTTAACCTGTTTAAGGCTTTTTGGCCCTTGGCCGAGTGGCGGAATGGCAGACGCTGGGGACTTAAAATCCCCTGCCCGTTAGGGCGTGTGGGTTCGACTCCCACCTCGGCTAATATATCGCTGAGCGCAGGTATTTATGCACCGATGACTTAAGCAGTTAACAGCCGACAATATGACGGAGGTGAATATGGCAAAAAAGAAACTGAAACTGAAAGACGTGCCAAAACCGAATTTATACCGGGAAATTTTCCCTTACGCCGAGTTTCCCAAGATAGTATTCGATAACCAGACAGTCGAGCATGAAATTCCGGAGAAAATCTGGATAACCGATACCACGTTCCGCGACGGTCAGCAGGCAAGGCCGCCTTATATGCCTGAGCAGATTCTGCGGATATACGATTTTCTGCACGAGATAGACGGCGATACCGGGTTGATTCGGCAGTGTGAATTCTTTCTTTATTCGAAGCGCGACAGAGAGGCTGTAGAGCTATGTAAAGCCCGCGGCTACAAGTATCCGGAGGTTACCGGCTGGATAAGGGCGGTAGCGGCGGATTTTAAGCTGGTTTCGCAAATGGGACTTGCTGAGACCGGCATTTTAACTTCGGCAAGCGATTACCACATATTCCTGAAACTGCGAAAGACGCGAGCCCAGGCGATGGATGCCTACCTTGATATCGTAAGGGCGGCTTTGGATAACGGCGTTATACCGCGATGCCACTTCGAGGATATAACCAGGGCAGATTACGCCGGGTTTGTGCTGCCGTTCGCCGGCGAACTGATGGGGCTGGCAGAAGAATACGACAAGCCGGTTAAGATTCGTCTCTGTGATACGCTTGGCTTTGGTTTGCCGTGGGCGAAAGCGGCGCTTCCGCGAAGTATTCCGAAACTTGCGGCAGGCCTTAGAAAAATCGGTGTCCCTGCCGAGTGGCTGGAATGGCACGGGCACAACGATTTTCACAAGGTACAAGGCAATGCCGTAACGGGCTGGTTATACGGGTGTTGCGCTGCCAATAGTTCGATATTCGGTGTGGGTGAGCGGACCGGGAATCCGCCTCTGGAGGCTATGGTTATTGAACACGCGCAGATAAAGGGAATGGTCGAAGGTGTCAACTACGCAGCGATTACCGAACTGGCCGACTATGCCAGAAAGGAATTGGGCTTTAGAATAGCGGATAACTATCCTCTGGTTGGACACGAGTTCAATGTAACGCGGGCAGGCGTTCACGCGGATGGCCTTTTGAAAAATGAAGAGATTTATAACTGCTTCGATACTGATAAACTGCTCAATCGCCCCGTCAATGTTGCAATCACCGATAAGACAGGAGCGGCCGGCGTCAAGCACTGGATAGAGGCCAGGTTCCAGATCGAGGTCGCCAAGCACAGCCCATTCGTAGTCAAAATAAAGAATAAGATTGATGCTGAGTACGCCGACAACAGGGTTTCTGCAATATCCGACGACGAGATGTTCTGCTGGGTCAAGGAGGTTTTCGGCGACGATTTGCCGTCGTTGAGATAAAAAATGACACACTTACGGTCTTAAACTCTTGTGCACTTATACCTTCTTGGTTACGCGTTTTAAGTTTTTCTATAATGGCTGATAAGGAAATCAAAGCGGTTTTGTTTGATTTTGGAGAGACGTTGCTGACGTTCGGCAAAGTCAGGGCGGTTGAGCTTTTTCGGCAGGGGGCGAGGTTGTCCTACGATTATCTGAAAAGCTGTGGTCAGCCGGTAGGGAACTTTCAATACTACTGCTGGCGGAACCTGTTTTGGCTGCGGGTGTATCATTTGATTTTCCACATAATGGGAAAAGATTTTGATTCGTTGGCACTGCTGGAAAAACAGGCAGCGAAAAAAGGCAACAGTCTCAGCGAAGAGCAATGGCAACAATTAGTGTGGTGTTGGTATGAGCCATTGGGCAAAATCGGTGAGGCGGAGGCCGATATTGCGCAGACTTTAGCGAAACTGAAGGACTCAGGGCTGAAACTTGGGATAGTATCGAATACTTTTGTACACAGCAGTTGTCTTGAGAGACATCTGCGGCAGGCCGGCATTCTGGATTTTTTTGATGTTCGGCTGTATTCGTACCAGTTTAGTTTCAGAAAGCCCGATGCGCGGATTTTTTTAGAGGCGGCTGACAGACTCGGTGAAAGAATGCCGAACATAGCTTTTGTGGGGGACAGGATAGATAAGGACATTAAGCCGGCATTGATGTTAGGGATGACGGCGGTTGCCAAAATCGCGTATACGAACGTCGGCCGAACCATACCGAAACAGGCACATAAAATCGAGCGGCTTAGCGAGTTGCCGGGGCTGATAGAGAAAATTACTAAATAATCCCTTCGACTTTGCTCAGGACAAGTAGTGGTTAATGTTTTTTTCTGCACTGATTCCTTCTCAATTCGAGAGATTGGGTTTGAATTGGGTTTGAATTGGGTTTGTTTTTCTTCACAATCGCCACTTACGGCCCAAAAAACGCATAAATTGGGTTTGTTTCGCATTTTTTGTTCTTTTTGATTGATTTGTATTTTTAGCGGTTTCTTTTGTACCCTTAAGGGTAATAAGTGTTCGCGAATAAGGCCGCAATTGGTCATTATTAAGTTACTTACCCGCGGATAAACGGAAAAATTGAATTGAGAACAGTATAATTGGTTCATTAGTACTACATCTCCGGTTGGCTGTTGGCTAAGCCTTGTATCCGAAAAAAGCTCCTCGCTAAAAAAAGGTGGTGAGTCATTAGGAAACCTTTCTTAATAATAATTGACAATTTAGCATTTACTAATTTGGAATCTTGGTCTGCTGACGGTGGGGCGGTGCCATCTGGCGGTTCGTTCGCCTGCTGGCGAATAGGGGGGTATTATAGCATATTTTTAAATAAAATCAAGGAAAAAATGTTTATTTTCGTAACCACAGGTTTCACTGATTAACATCCTTGATTAACGCGGATTTTTTACTGATTTTTCATTGTTGATTTAAGAGATTATTCGGATTATTATTTGGTTTTTAGTTTGTTGTGGATTTCCAGAAAAAACTCAGTCACAGATAATGAGAGAGTTGGCGTAACGAAATCAGGTAAACGTCCCCAATTAATTGGTAATAAAATGGAGGCTTAGCAAATGTCGAAATATTTCAAAAGAGCAGGCTTTTTCTTGACAGCTGTGATAATAGTCTCCAGCTTTGTCTGGCGGACTGGGGCGGCTGATTTAGAAACCGCAAGTACACTCGTGGTGCCAGACAAATATAAGACTATCCACGCAGCTATGAATGCAGCCAAAGCCGGGGATACGGTATTCGTAAAGGCTGGGGTCTATCAGGAACCCGAAATCATCTTGAAAGATGGGGTAAAGCTTATCGGTGAGGCAATGGACAAGGTTACGCTTCGAATCAATATTCAGAAAGGACGCGATGTAAGTGTGATTCTTGCTGACCAACCCAACGGGCTGATAAAGAACCTGACTGTAGAACATATTGGCAAAACAAATGCAAAACGCAGGCAAGTTGGAATATTTATTGTGGACAGTTCTGTAGAGGTTGTCAATTGCAGGATAAGAAAATCGGTCGGCTACGGGGTGGTAGTCAAAAACAGCCGTCCCATCATACGCAACTGTATTTTTGAATCTAACGGCTTTAGTGGAATTACTATTATTGGCGAACGCAGTTTTCCAAGCATACAGGACTGCAATATCCACAGTAACCAGCAGAATGGTATCTCTTTCGGCTCGGGCGGCAGTGGATTAATAGAAAACAACACCGTTGAAAAAAACAAATGGCAGGGCATCTACGTAAAGGAGGCAACAGAAACGGTGAAGCTAAGAAAGAATCATTGTCGAGCAAATGGTCATAATGGGATATATGTTACCAATGGTGCTAAAGTGGATGCGCAAGAGAACAGCTGCGCAGACAACGGAAAGTCAGGTATTCTTATTTATAAGGAAGGGGCAGAAGCCAGTTTAAGAGGTAATAGTTGTATAGAAAATCGGAAAAACGGGATATGGTTTGCTGAAAGCGCAAAAGGGACAGCAGAGAATAATACCTGCGAAGAAAACAGCAAAAGCGGGATATTGGTCACAGGAAAAAAAACCTCAGCGGTACTGAGAAATAACAAGTGTTTGGGCAATGGGAGTAATGGGATTTTTTTTCGTTGGAAAGCAACTGGAGTAGCCGAGGGGAACATCTGCAGGAAGAATATACATAACGGCATCTCTGCTATGTATAAAGGGGTGACAGTAGAGCTAAAAAACAATCAATGTTTAGCGAATGGAGGAAGTGGCATATACTTTGGCGGTGGTGCAGGCGGAACTGCCGAGGGTAATATATGCAGTGAAAATAAATGGTATGGTATCTCGATTGCCAGCGTATGGAGTGTGCCGACATTAAAAAACAATCGCTTATCTGATAATTTCCGCGATAATGTTTATGTTGAGAAAGGTGAATTTGGTGCGGTTCGCCGACTGTTAGTGGAAGAAGAATTTGATGAATTAGAGGAAATAGCGGCGAGGTTGCGAGCAGAAAAGAGCAGGTCTTACACGAGTGAATGGCAGTTGTCGTATTTTTATCAATATCTTGGAGAGAGGTGGACCGGCCATAATCCTTCCAAAGAAGATTGGCTGTTGGGGATACTTGAGCGGTGGAGAAAAGAAAAACCTGAATCAGTAACACCACTTATCATGATAGCGAAGGCCCATATAAAATTTGGTTGGTTTGCCCGTGGCCGCGGCTTTGCCTCTACCGTTACCGAAGAGGGATGGAAAGTTTTTCACGAGAAACTACAAAAAGCACGGAAGGTCTTAGAAGAGGCAGAAGAACTGAACACGAAGGACCCCGAAGTTTACTGTCTTCTTTTGCAAATAGAACAGGGCGAGGGTAACTCCAATAGAAAAATGAACAGATTATTTGAGAAAGGCATTGCCGTCAAGCTGGGATACAGGCCTCTTTATCGTACCAGAGCCTATAGCTTAATGCCTCGCTGGGGTGGGAGTAAAGAGGAACTGGAGGTGTTTTCACGCCGTTCGGTAGAGTTAACAAAAGAACAGGAGGGGGAGTCTCTATATGCCGTCATTGCTACTTCTATGTTGGGGTATGTTAGCAACGAAGACTATCCGGAATTAAAATTTTCTTATCCGAGAATAAAGCAGGGGTGTATTGACATCTTAGAGCGGTATCCCGAAGCGGACTATTACCTCAATGCTTATTGTTTTTTAGCATCTCTTTATGGTGACAAGGAGACAGCAAAAGAATTATTTGACAAGATAGGGGATAATTGGAATTGGGATGCATGGAGCTATCATAAGTACTTTACTAAATATAAAAGCTGGGCTTACGAGAAGAATTAAAAGTGTGTAATATATTCTCATAACAACTACTATGTAAGGGATGCGACAGTTGGCGAGATTTTCTTTTGTAGAGTTAGTGCATTTCGGCGTTGCAGGTACCGATGGCGGGGCGGTAGAAATTAAACTGTACGTTGGGGTGGTCGGCCAGCAGTGACATCGGGACCGAACTGTCAGCGATGCCCTTGCTTATCATCAGCGTAGTCAAGCGCATGCCGAAAGGATTGTCGTGAGTGCCGGCGTGCCAGATGGAGACTTTTTCGGCCTGCCAGGTCTCTGTAGGGCCTACGGTAACGGCCTTGGTGGGGACGCCTGTAACAACGCCGCCGCCGGAAGTGCGGGCGTTCTGGGTCAAGGTCAGGGGGTGCAGTTCCACTACCCTGGTAGTTAGCTTTCTGTAATCGGCGGGAGAGGGGGGATTATCTTTGTATTTGCCTTCGCGCCTTAAGGGATCGTTGAATGCCCAGTGCTTTACCTCGCCCTGGCCTCCCTGCATGACGGCGCATCGCACGCCTTGCCAGCTTTTGATATAATCGGAGGCGTCGGCGGCGGGAAAATGCAGGTTAGCATCGGGCATGCGGAGGGCAGGGTCGATGCGGTTGAAGCAGAGGTCGAGGTCGGCTTTTTTGAAGGATAAATGATGAGTGCCGGGGACTTCCATGTCACCGGCGACCCATTCGTCCATGCCCCAAAAATGGGCGCTCTGGACGTTTGTATGCAGTTCATTGATGAGTCTTGCGACCAGAGGCAGTTGCTCGGTGGGGCCTATCGGGCCGCAAATGCCGACGGGGTTGTCGGGGGTGGATTGTTTCCAGGCGGTGATGTATTCGAGTGCTTCTGCCAGGTAAAAGTCTTCGAGTGTGTCGTAGAAGTGGACGGCAAAGCCATCACGGGCCAGGGCGGCCAAGTCGTCGGCGGTGAGTTTTGCGGCGTCGTTTAAGATATCGTCGTCGAGAGTTGTATAGTCCCACCAGTCGGGTGCGAGCATGCTGATCTTTCTGGCCATGACTGGATTCCTGTATTTTTAAGATGAATGGGAAAAATCATTAATTCCGGTTTGTGATTATTATATGGATGGAGCGGCGGATGTCATTAAAAATTCGGGCGATGAGCAAAGATTTGTTGCATATTGGGGTAAGTGGCATTAGTATCATCTGCGTACCCTTAAGGGTAATAAGTGTTCGCGAATAAAGCCGTAATTAGTTATTTTTAAGTTAGTTACCCGCGGATAAACGGGAAAATTCAATTGAGATCAGTATAATTAACGATATATTCTGCGGAAAGAATAGGCGAATTGGAGGTATGAAATGAAGCTTGGCATGTTGACAGTAATGATGGCGGATGAACCTGTAGAGAAGGTGCTGGATTTGGCGGTCGGCTATGGTATGGAGGCGGTGGAGTTTTATTCGGGGGCGATGTTCCCTAATTCTCACTGCAATCCCGCGGAGCTGCTTGGCGATGAGGCAAAACTAAAGGCCTTGAAAAAGCAGCTTTCAGATAGAAATCTTATTGTCAGCGCCCTTTCGTGTCACGGCAATCCTTTGCACCCGGACCCGAAGATTGGGCCTGCGCACGCAAAGGGGATTCGGGACAGTATTCTGTTGGCGGAAAAGCTGGAAGTTACGCGGATAATAAGTTTTGCGGGTTGTCCTGCGGGGTGCGCGACGGACAAGACGGTCAACTGGGTGCATGAGCCGTGGCCTGAGTGGTTTCCGGAGATGCTGAAATGGCAGTGGGAGGAAAAACTGATTCCGTTCTGGCAGGAGATGGCGGATTTCGCCGGCAAGCATAACGTGAAGCACTTCTGCTTCGAACTGCATCCGGGTGATATGTTATACAATCCGGAGTCGCTGTTTAAGCTGCGTGAGGCGGTTGGGGAACAGATATGCTGCAATTATGATGCGAGCAATATCGAGTGGCAGGGGATAGATACGCTGAAGGCAATTTTGGCGCTTGGCCAGACTATCCAGCACGTGCACGCGAAAGACTGCAAAATCTATCGGGACAATTCTGATGTTAACGGGACGCTTGACCCCAAGCCCTATGACGATGAACTGAACCGTGCCTGGAACTTCAGGACGGTGGGGTGGGGACATGGTGTCGAGTACTGGACGCAGTTTATGATTAATCTTCGAATGATAGGCTATGATTTTGTGCTCAGTATCGAACATGAGGACGGCCTGATGTCGGCGAAAGAAGGGCTGGACAAGTCGGTGAAGTACCTGAATAACATTATTCTGCGGGAAAAGCCCGGGCCGATGACCTGGGCATGATTCGTGGTTTGTGAATCGTGGTTCGTGATTCGTATAGTGTTCCTTTGAGCCGCGAAGGCTGGAAGTTACTTCACCGAGCAGCAAAAAGACCCGAAAAATTACCCCCTGATTTCTTCGGGCACTTCGGTTCCTTTGACTTTGCCTGGGCCAAATCCCTTTGGAAAGCACGGGTAGTGGCCTAAAAGGTCTATCTGCAAGTTACCTATTTTAACTCAATTCTCAAAAAGTACAAAAACTCTCAATTTGCGAAATCAAAATGAGAGACAGCTTTCGGGGTGTCCGATTTTAATGGTATTAACGACTGTTATGGGTCTGGCACGGGTTTTGCTTATAGTAATAAAAGTAGAGAAGCGAAAATGACTTCGGCGGGAAACCGGGTGAAAAATTGAAAAGTTAATAAAGTGACGTAGAAACAAGCACAGCGGAGAATAGACACGGCGGATGACAAGCCGTGATAGCGATAGGAAAGAACAAGCAAGTTGACAACTCTTTCTCTTCCGTCTGGGTTTGTTGACGTGACGTACTAACAAACCCAGCGCGAAAACTGACACGACTTTGTCGTGAGCGTAATAAAGGAAACGAAAGGTTGGTTATGAATGTTGATAAAGTAACAAAGCTGAGATATGTGTTAACAACAGGCCAGGTGTCGAAGATCTGTCATGTTGCACCTCGTACGGTGTGCAGATGGTTCGATAGCGGCCAATTGAGGGGGTATCGAATACCCGGCAGTAGAGACCGGCGAATACCCCTTCCAGAACTGGTGCGGTTTATGCAGGCGCACAATATACCCACGGAGGCACTTGGTCTGTAACAGGTGTCCCAGGACGGAATGGCTTAGGAGGAGTTTGAAAAATTCAGACCCGGCTTCGGAAGTGGAAGTGGCCAGAGAGGATACTATGTCGATTTTTTAACTATCTTCCAGGAGGGCATCAAAATGGCACAGAGATATGAAGACAACAAGGCCTGGACACTGGCACGTTTTTTGAGGCGCATCAATCGGGGTGAGGACCCAAAGCTGCTTCGCAAAGAAGCCGGCCAGCTTGTTCCGGAGGTAAAGCCCGGAGACATCACCGCGGCTGAGCGAAACCTTATCAATGACGGCTATCCGCCGCAGACCGTTCATCAACTGGCTGCGACGTTTATGTTGATGGGGATACCCGAAGCCCAGAGAGACAACCCGCGGACGTGGCTGCCGACTAATCATATCCTGCGAACGGTTTTGGTTGAACACGATTTAGCAAGGTGTTTTCTCGCCGATTTGAATGATGTTGTAAAGACTATCGGCCATCTGAATCACCTGACGGATAGATGTTCGGAATTTCGCAAACTTTCCCATATTGTCAGGCATCTAAATGCTATGAAAGAACACATAGAGCGTGAAGATGACGTTATTTTCCCATACCTTATAGAGCACGGCTGGACGATGTTTTGCCGGACCGCGCAATGCCAACATGTTTATATAAGGACCGAAATCGATAACCTTATCAGGTTGACGGTATCGTTTAACGATCTTGGTACCGAAGACTTCAAGACCAGGCTCATCATCGCTGCACGGCGTCTTCTGCCGACAATGCTCGAACACCTCTCACAGGAAGATATCATCCTTTACCCAATCGCACTGGAAGTAATTAACGATGTCAAGGTCTGGATGAAGATGAAAGCTGTCTGCGATGAGATAGGCTACTGTGGTACTCATTTATAATCGAAGAAAAAAAGGGCCAAGCGTAATGAAGGCGACACAGGCAAAAATGAACGTGATAATAGTTGGTGGTTCCGGCGAACTCGGCCATCAGATGCTGGAGCTTTTTGTCGCCGATGCCCAAAAGAGGATTGACAGACATCATCGATTCTGTGTGGCGGTATCGAGGCAGACGCCGCCGGCATTCTTTGAACTGCTTGGCACAGAGCCTCAATCAAAAGCTCTTGCGTGGGACAAGATACACTTTTTCTGGGTTGACCAGTGCTGCGATTCGCATGATTTGTTCAATAGTAGTTACAACATAGCTGCGCGTGCCTTTATTCCTAAAGTCGGCATCCCTGCCGAAAACATACATCCGATTTGTTCCCGGTGTCGCAGTTGTGAATACGCAGCTTCACTATATGAGCAAACCATCTATAACGTATTTGGCATAGAGAAAAATAAAGTGCCTCGGTTTGATTTAATTATGCTTGGAATGGGCGCAGACGGACACATTGGTTCGCTGTTTCCGGATACTTACGCATTTTTTGAGCCTAAAGACCTTGTGCGTGCCACTTACTTTATGGATGGCAGAGGCAGCCGAATTGCATTGACTCGGCCGGTAATACGGCGTGCCCGTCACATAGCCGTGCAGGTTTGCGGCGGGGAAAAGGCCCAGGTACTGCGAAAGGTGTTTACGGCCAGGCCTGATGAGCTGCGTTATCCTATTCATACTATCTGGCCCATTCTTGACAAGGTGACATGGTTGATTGACCGTGCCGCGGCCCGTTCCTTGCCATCGGGGCAACGGTTGGGCAGTGTTCTGGCGCACAATGTAGAGTCTAAAGAATCTTACGACAGCAGGTTCGGTAAGTAACGCCGTCGCTTAATTGAAAGGATTGAGAAATGATTATGCCGGCAGTTCCATCTGAACAGAAGCGCATCGTGGTGGATGTTGACACACAGAGACATTTTTTTCTCGATAATGGCAGGGTTTGCGTCCACAACCATCATCAGGTCCTGGCTAATATTCGCAGAGTTATGGCCTGGATACGAATGAAAAACGTTTGTATGGTTTCCACCATGCAGATTTATAACCCCCCTAAAAGGTACAATGATTTTTTAAACACCGGCAACGAGGGTCAAAAGAAGCTCACTTACACCCTGCGCAACAGATACACCAGCTTCGAGGCTACCGACAATACCGACCTGCCTCCTGCAATATTAGAGCAGTATAACCAGGTCATATTGATGAAGCGCTGCTTTGACCCGTTCGCCGAGCCGCGAGCAGACAGGGTGTTAAGCGAACTGGAAGCCGATGAGTTTATCCTGATAGGCGCCGCAGCGGAAGGCGCGGTAAAGGCCACCGCCCTTGGACTTCTGAACAGGCGCAAGAACGTTACGATACTGGTCGACGCAATTGGCTCATACAATAAATTTGCCGGCGAGATAACCTTCCGGGAGTTATGGGAAAGGGGAGCAAGGCTTACCGATATCAGGACATTTCTTGGCTATCGGCGTCTGTTTCTGTCCGAAGCCTGCGAGTACCATCGGCATTAACATCCTGCGGTAATCGGCTCGGTGGGCAATCATTTCACAATATCCGGTCTTACAGCACGCAGATCGACTAATTATGCCCCGTATGAATTATAGTAAATAATGCTTGACTTCTGTAATCGAAGAATGGTAGAATTGTTATAATGTCGGGAGTCTGTAACGAGAAACAATAATGGGTGATTTACGAGAAAAAACTCAAAAGAAGCGTCGCTATGTTGTGGAGGAGGTCAAGTCAAAGAACCAACAGGCGTCCGAGGTTAGCGAACAGTTGGCAGGCGCTAATCAGCAGCTTGACGCCGCTAATCAACAGTTACGGGCAGCCAACCAACAACTCGATGCAGCTAACCAGCAATTGCAGGCCCACGAGCAGCAGTTGGAGAGCACGAATCAGCAGTTACGTGCGGCCAATCAACAACTCGACGCCGCCAACCAGCAATTGCAGGCCCACGAGCAGCAGTTGGAGAGCACGAATCAGCAGTTAGGGGCGGCCAATCAACAACTCGACGCCGCCAACCAGCAATTGCAGGCCCACGAGCAGCAGTTGGAGAGCACCAATCAGCAGTTAGGGGCGGCCAATCAGCAGCTTGACGCAGCTAATCAACAGCTACTGGCTCACGAACAACAACTCAAGGCCACCAACCAGCAGTTGCAGGCCGAGATCATAGAGCGCAAGCAAGCAGAAGACGAACTGGTAAAAGAACAAAAATTGTTGCGAACACTGATTGATAATACCCCTGATTTTATCTATGTCAAAGACACCGAAGGCCGGTATGTTATCTGCAACAATGCCATTGCAAATTTACGGGGGGTAACTTCGCCGGACCAACTCACCGGAAAGACAGACTTTGAATTCTTTCCAAAGAAATTGGCAGATGAATACCATGCAGATGAACAAAATATTATCAAAACCGGTCAGCCGCTAATCAACAAAGACGAACCTAATGTAGATATAGACGGCAACAAGATATGGATTTTGACAACCAAAGTGCCTCTATACGAGGCGGACGGCAGTATTTGTGGAATTGTGGGTGTCAGCCGCAATATCACCGACCGCAAACACGCCGAGGAACAACTGCAGGAAGCAAAAGATATGGCTGAATTTGCTAACAAGGCCAAAAGCCGGTTCCTTGCCAACATGAGCCATGAAATTCGCACGCCTATGAACGCGATAATCGGCATCTCAAAGACACTTGGCGACCGCGATGCCGAAAACCTTTTGCCCGAGCAGACAGAAGGGCTGGAGATAATCCATCGAAGCGGCCAGAGATTGCTGCTGCTGATTAACGGCATCCTCGACCTTTCCAAAATCGAATCGGGCAGGATGGAGATAAATCTGCGGCCTTTTTCCCTCGATACACTGATAGCGGCCATAAGAAGCACGGCAATGACATTAATCGGCAGCAAAGATGTGAATTTTCTGGTTCGAAAAATCACCTCTGTTCCACGCACCGTAATCTCGGATGCGCAAAAGCTGCACACGATTATCACAAACGTCATAAGTAATGCGGCCAAATTCACAGACGAAGGAGAAATTATCCTGAAGATCAGCGTTGATAACCATAGTGAGCAGGATAGATTATGCTTTGAGGTTTCAGATACCGGTATTGGAATAAAACAGGTTGATATTAAGTATATCTTTGACGAATTTACTCAGATTGACAGCTCAAATACCAGGAAGTATCCAGGTACGGGTCTTGGTCTGGCAATCTGCAAGAAGTTGGTCGATCTTTTGGGCGGTGACATAAAAGTCGAGAGCAAACTTGGCAAAGGCACAACTATTAAGTTCTACATACCTTTGGAAACCGAGTATGCATCGCGTGGTGGAGACGTTGCCGAAGTATCGGAACAAAAGGCTGGAAAGGCAGGTCTGGCTGAAAAATCTTGTGAGGCAGACCCCGATTCCAAAGCATCGCATTCGCGCCCCAGGGTACTAATAGCCGAAGATGATGAGTTCAGCAGGGCGGCTATCAGAATGATGCTCGAGCATCGATACCAACTGACGTTTGCCAATGACGGCAAAGAGGTTGTTGAAAAATATTTTTCAATGTCACCGGATGTCGTTTTGATGGATATTATGATGCCGGTTATGGATGGATACCAGGCTTTTGACCAGATAGTCAGGAAGCGTTCTAATCACACCGTTCCGATTATAGCTTTAACCGCCAAAGCGATGATAGATGACCGCTATGAACTGCTGTCCTATGGTTTTGCCGATTACATTTCCAAACCCATAAACGATGAGCTGCTTATCAAAATGGTTGAAAAACATGTAACCAAGGCCAAATGACCTGCATATCGCAGGCCCAAAGCCGCCATCGACCCGAATTATGGCAAAAATTCCGCCCGCAAGTCCTGCCATCCGGTATTTCGAGAATATTTTGCTTGACAATTCCGGCTCGTTAAGGTAAATTATATATAGTCCCCTTATGGGTGGTGATGTATTTCAATTATTGTTATTTTAAGATATCGAGGGAAATGTTATGAGTACGAAAGGACAAAAACACGGTTTCACAATTATAGAGCTTTTAACGGTCATGAGCATTATAGCGATATTAATGGCTTTGCTCGTACCGGCTCTGAACAAGGTAAGGCGATATGCCAAGGTAGTCAAGCAGAAAGCGCAGTTCCATAACATTGGTGTGGGGCTTGAGATGTACAAAATCGCTTTTGGTGAATACCCGGAGTCGAACGGCCCTGCGGGTGATGGTAAAGATGTGGACAAGGTGGAATCTTATTGCGGCGCTATGAGACTGGCTGAAGCTATGGTCGGCCAGGATGGGCAGGGATTCCATCCGGATTCGAGGTTTGTCTTTGATGATACCGACGCCGCCCTTTTTTATGGTGAACTGTATCCTAACGATCCGGTACCGCCAATTACTGATTCCCAGTACCAGGAGAATTTAAGAGAGAGAAAACCGTTATACGTAAAGGAAGATAGCGAGTTGTGTACCTTATATGATTTTTACGGTGATTTGGATCCCACGGATATCTTGCCTTTTACCGACCCGAACTCCTGTGTGATGTTTGCTGATGCTTTTCCACGGGCAATAAGTCATGTGACAGGCAAAAGGGTCGGGATGCCTGTGCTGTATTATCTGGCCGATACTTCAAAAATCAGACATAGTGACGTGGATACTGACGTACCGGATAATATCTATAACATTCTGGACAATCTTGATTTGGTAGACCTTCTGGTGCCGTGGTTCGATACGGCACATCCTATGTCAAGAGATAATGGAGTTCTAACGCGAACGAAAGCTACGCCAGACAAAATGATATTCTATAGAAATACAAGAAATAAAAAGAACACGCTTGAGAAGCCATACAACCCGGACTCTTATATCCTGCTTTCGGCTGGATTTGACGGTGAGTACGGCACAAGCGACGATGTATTCAATTTTGAAAACTAACCGGGCTTTGTAAGTGTGAATGCACAAAAAGGCTGCAGGCAAATGCCTGCAGCCTTTATTTTTTGGTAAGCAGTTGAGCTGTATTTCAAAGCTGTTATTGCCGGAGGTGGGACTTGAACCCACACCCTGTTGCCAGGACGGGATTTTGAATCCCGCGCGTCTGCCAATTCCGCCACTCCGGCGATGAGGTTAACAGGATAGGAAATTAACGGCTGTGGGTCAAGGCGAAAATCGCTTCTTTAGTAATCGATAAAGACGATATCCTCGGGAATCGCGACGACGTCTCTGTGGTCTGGGCCAAGGAGCTTCTTAATTTCTGTGCTGTGCCTGCCTGCCAGGATTTTCAGTTCAGCGCTGCTGAGGCTGGTGACAGCCTTGGCGATATTATTGATGGCGACTACAGAGCCTGCCTCGAATGAGCCTTTCACAGAGATTACACCGCTGGGCAGAAGGCTCTTTCGGCCTGTGATGGCGTGGGCGGCACCGGTGTCGATGTTTATCACACCGACCGCAGTACTGTTTAGAATCCATCTTGAGCGGTTACTTAATCTTCGTTTGGGCATAAAGACCGTGCCGATAGGCGCGCCGTCTATGATTCGCCCGATGACGTTTTTGGCCTTGCCGTCGGCTAAAACCAGGCGGCAGCCGGCGTTGGCGGCGATTGCGGCCGCCTCGATTTTGGTTTTCATCCCGCCGGTAGCGTGCCTGCTTCCTTTACCGCCGGCATTTCGTATAATCTCTTTGGTTATCTCGTAGACAACGGGTATCGGCTTTGCGTCAGGATACTTTTTAGGGTCCTTGTCGTAAAGGGCATCGATGTCACTTAGTATAATCAGCACATCGGCATCGATTTTACTGGCGACCAGCGCGCTTAGTTTGTCATTGTCACCGAAGGCAGAGCCAATCTCATCGGTACTTACACTGTCGTTTTCGTTCAAGACAGGAACCACGCCTAATTTCAGCAGTGTCTCGATGGAGTTTCTCAGATTCAGATAAGACCTTCTGTTATTCAGCACTTCGGTTGTTAGCAGCACCTGGGCGACGGTGATGCCGTAACGGGCAAAGGCTTTTCTGTATTCGGCCATCAGCAAAGGCTGGCCGATAGCGGCGCAGGCCTGCCGCATTTTAGTATTATTGACTTTGCCGGCCATATCCAACTGGCCGGCACCCATACCGATAGCACCGGAACTGACGATTAGTACCTGCCTGTCGGTCGCCAGCAGCGAATATATCTGGCCCGCAATTCTGCGGACATAAGCGGTATTTACACCGCCGTCCTTGGCCAGGGTATTGGTGCCGATTTTTATAACTATTCTTTTGGCTTTGCTGAAATTTCTCATTTCGAACTCACAGTTCAAAGTTTTTATCGAGTTTTCTGTGCGTGAACTTTTTTTCACCGGCTGAGTAATCAGCGACTATCTGGCCGGCCCCTGCCAGCTTCCATTTATATATTAGCAACCCTTCCAAACCGACCGGGCCGCGGGCGTGTATCTTGTTGGTGCTGATTCCGACTTCTGCGCCCAGGCCGTAACGAAAGCCGTCACTGAAACGTGTACTGCAATTCCAGAAGACGTTGCCGGAATCAACGGTGTCCATAAACTTCGCCGCACTGTCTTTGTTACTCGTGACAATCGTATCGGTATGGCCGGAGCCATAGCGGTTTATATGCTCGATTGCCTCATCGAGGCCGGCCACAACTTTTATCGACAAGATGTAGTCCAGGTATTCTGTTGACCAGTCCTGTTCAGTGGCGGGCTTTATATCTATTATCGCTGCTGTTTTTTCACAGCCTCGAAGTTCGACATTTTTTTGCTCAAGGGCGGTTTTTACTTTAGGCAGAAATTCTGCTGCGATTTTTTCATCAACCAGCATGGTCTCTGCGGCATTGCAGACGGCTACGTACTGGCACTTGGAATCGACCGCAATCTTTACAGCCATGTCCACATCGGCGGCGCCGTCGATGTAGGTATGACATATACCATCGGCGTGGCCGAGGACCGCTATGTTGGTGTTGTTCATAATGTAGCGAACGAATTCATTCGAGCCGCGAGGGACAATCAAATCGATGTATTTGTCCATCGCCAGCATCTGGGCCACGTCAGAGCGGGTGTGCAGCAGTTGCAGCCAGCCTGCCGGGATGTTGGCTTTGGCGGTAGCCTGTGAGATAATGTCAGCCAGAATCTGGTTGGTGCTTTTGGCTTCACTGCCGCCTTTTAGCAGGACCGCGTTGCCGCTCTTTAGGCACAGCGACGATATTTGCACAAGGGCGTCGGGCCTGGATTCGAATATAACGCCGATGACACCGATGGGACAACTGACTTTATATAGTTCAAGGCCGGTGTCCAGTTCAGTAGCGGATATTGTTTTGCCAACGGGGTCGTCAATTTTGATTAAGCTCTCGAGCCCTGCGATGCAGTCGGCGATTTTCTTTTCATCGAACTTGAGGCGTTTGAGCAGCGGGGCAGCCAGATTATTTTTTTCTGCTTCAGCCAGGTCTTTCTGGTTGGCTGATACAATCTGGGCGCAGTGCCGGCTCAGTGCCCTGGCGATTTCTGCCAGGGCGTCGTTCCTGGACTCGGTTTTGACCGCCGCTAATTGTATTGAAGCCGATTTGGCCGTCGCGGCTGTTTCAGAGATACTCATTGTCGGCAACCTGTCTCTAATTTACGGTTGACTATTGATTTTACGTATTTACAATAGGGTACTATAATTAATCGATAATCAATAATCAATAATCATTTACCATGCGGGTGTAGCTTAATGGTAAAGCTCCAGCCTTCCAAGCTGGTCATGTGGGTTCGATTCCCATCACCCGCTTTTCTGCTGCGCACCTCAAAATCCTTGTTTTTCAATCAGGATACTGATATTGTATTGGAACCGAAAGGCTAATTTGCCTCATTTTTACTGAAGATGTACACAGTGGGGGGGGGGCTCCGAAATACTTTGAATGTCAACGTTCCCAACCACATATCTTACGAGTTGTCTCAAGCAATTTTCTTTCGGGGTCTCCCTCATCCGAATGAAACCAGAGTTCAAATATTACTGGATATGGGTGTGACCGATCTCCCTCATATATAGTAAACTCAAACCGGTAATAATATTGTTTACCTGAGTCTTTAGACCAACCGGGATATTCTACTTTCTTGCAGGTCCTAACTTCTGAGAGGCGTTTTCCGGTTTTCTTATCAAAAGCTTTTATGTAGATATAGCCTTTTTTTCCAGGATTAATATAACCTGTTGCCTCATATATCCCATAACCGTATCCATCAATATCTTTATCTTTGTTTTCAATTACCAATGAAGAAGAGGAACTTTTTATAAAGGAGTCTTCTACAAGCAAATCGTCGATGTTCTTTTCCAAATTTATTGGTATAAGTTTTTCAAGTTCAGCACAGATGTCATCTAAAAACTTTTGAGTATATTCTCGAGATGCTTGTTTTGACTGCTCAAATATTTCAACCGAAATTCCCTTTCCTTTAACCCAAAGCCAAGATTCATAATCTCTCGTATCACTAATTGGACTTTTAAATATAGTGACATTAATTCCTCTTGTCCCGGCTATTGCTTGAGAGGGCCCTTTTCTTAAGGGACTTATTTCAGGTTTCTCGTAACCAAGGTAAAGGCCTACACGGTATTGATATCTTTTGGAAGGCTCGTAATTCTCCGAAAAGAAATTAGGTTCCAAGAAATACATATTCATCGACCTTTCCCATCCCTCTTTTCTTTGCCGGCAAAGAAAGGCTACCTTGCGTTCATTCCAATATCTGACATTCCATCTTGCATTCGCAGCAAGGTATCGTTCCAACAATTCTCGACGGTCGCTGTCAAATTGGTTAAATATATCGGTATTAGCCAGATCTACAAAAGTTACACCACTAGGAACCTCGTTTCCAGGAACCGTTTTGTTATACCGCAAATAACCTGGCAGTAGTATCGTCATTGTAAAAAGAAAGGGCACACAGCAGAATAAAAATGTAAATAAAGAAAGAACGATTGCACAAAGATAAGATAACGGACGATTCTTGATTAAGGGCCTCTTTTTCATTGGCAGCACACGTTTTGTTATCCAAAAAAACAAGACAAACAAAATAACAGACGTGGCTACAATAGCAGGCATCTTCCAAATCTTAAGAAGGATTTCCGAGGTAAGTGCAAACAGACCAATCAGACGATTACAAATTAGCGAGAGTATACATGAAATTAGAATTCGTATATTTATTTTGAGAAGCTTATCCATAAACAACCTTTGTAAAAAGCTCTATTTGATGCCTCCGTCAGTCAAATTTATACATTGGAAGACGGAACTCGTTCGTAACTCAAAAAGCTTCTAAAGTATATTGTATTCGACAGTGTTATTCCATCATATTTTGATGAATGCGGGTGTAGCTTAATGGTAAAGCTCCAGCCTTCCAAGCTGGTCATGCGGGTTCGATTCCCGCCACCCGCTTTTCTGCTGCGCACTTAAAAATCCTTGTTTTTCAAAGAACGACTTTTTTTGCGTTCTTATTCAACTAAGGACGCGAGTGTTGCCGTATCAGCCTGCTGATGGGAAACATACCTGCCCACTGACAAATCCAGCGTATTGCACGAATCTTCAAAAATGCTGTTTTTTGGCATACGTCCGATAAAAAAATTTTCACTTTTTTTTAAAAATCTGAATTTATTTGTTGACTTGGTGGGAGAAAGTGGTATAAAATCCCAAGTAGGATATATTGAGTGGGAACGATGCCATGCTTTTATTAACAGGCGAATACACACACGTAGTCGACAGCAAGAGCAGGATTCTTATCTCAAACAAACTGCGCAATCAAATCGACTCGGAAGAACACGGCAGCAATTTCTATCTTGTTCTCGGGGCAAACGGGATACTTTGCCTGTATCCTGAAAAATACTACGAGCAGATAGTGCTATCGGTTGCGCCCGGTTCGACGGCACCGGATGAGGCGGTGGCGTTTGAGCGGATCAGCTTTGCCTTGAGCAGTAAGGTCGAATTAGACGGCCAGGGCAGGCTGCTGCTGAATGAGAAACTGCGTAAAAGGGCAGGATTGAAAGACCATATCACGCTTGTTGGCGTCAGGGACCATATCGAGTTGTGGAATAACGCCAACTGGGAGCAATACCTGGCAGACCATATGGCTCAATACCAGAGGCAAATGACCCAGGCACGACAAACTGTTCTGCGGGAGCAGAGCAGGGAACTTTAACCTTCAGGACGGAGGCAAAATGATTGAAATGGAGTGCGATCATTACAGAATTGTAGCCGAAAGCCTTAGCGGCCAAAGAGCGGTTGACGAGCAAACTTCTGCCTCGCTGGCGGTTCTGTCTGACCGGCTGGAACAAGTGAAAAAGCTGGGCGGTGCCTTTTCGAATGTCAGCTTTTCACCGGATGTGGGTGAGTTGGCAAGGCAGAAGAGCCCGGCAGCGGTATGCTAAGGGTTGTGTTTGTACCGGGGAATCCGGCGGCGTAATGTGCGTTCCGGGGGCCCGGGTGCATAAAATCAGGTGTACTGGTCTGAAAGTGAATAGCTCAACGGTAGAACATATACCGGTTTTTGCCGGGATATTGACCGAACAGATAAACTTGCCGCAGGATGCGGTGATGGTCGATACGACCATAGGGCAGGGAGGACATAGTTTTCTGTTCGGTCAAACTTTAGGGCCGCAGGGCCTGATTGTCGGCTTCGATGTGGATACAAATTCCATCGAGCAGGCCCGGTCGAGGCTGAAGGGCCTGGCGTGTAAGGTTATTCTGATTCATTCGAATTTTTCTGAAATTACCGAGCAGCTGCACAGCCGGGATATAGAAAAGGTAGATTTTATATTAGCGGATTTGGGTGTCAGTTCGGCCCAGTTGGCGGATTTCGAGACGGGGCTTAGTTTTCAAACAAATATGCCGCTGGATATGAGATTTGACAAAAGAATAAAGACCACTGCTGCCGATATAGTTAATAAGACAGACGAAAAGAGTCTGGCGGATTTGATTTACAAGTTCGGGCAGGACAGGGCCTCAAGGCGGATTGCGCGGTTTATCGTGCAGCATCGGCAGCAGCATCCGATTACTACGACCGGCCAACTGACGCAGATAGTGTGCAAGGCACTTGGGCAGCCGGGACGAAAACGAAAGAGCAGAATACATCCGGCGACGAGGACTTTTCAGGCCCTGAGAATTGCGGTCAATAAAGAACTGGACAACCTGGCAGAGCTGCTGGATTCGGCGCCGCAACTGCTGAAAAAGAACGGCAAGATAGCTGTAATCAGTTTTCACAGTCTGGAAGACAGGCTGGTTAAGGTTAATTTTAAGGAAAACGCAAAGAAAGACATTTACAGGATTATTACTAAAAAGCCCATCGCGCCAAGCCGGGACGAAATCGCGGACAACCCCCGGGCAAGAAGCGCGAAGTTACGGATAGCACAAAGACAATAAGGACAGAAAACGGAGTTTCGACTATGACTTCCGATGCCAAGATTGGATTGCTGTTGGGTCTGGTCTTCATATTTATCATCGCATTCATAATTAACGGCCTGCCGAGCTTCCACGGTAACGCAAACAGCAGCGAGTTAACGGTCAGTATGGTTCGTGCTCAGAATACCCCGCCGGGCCTTGCGGCCAGGGAGCGTAAAATCAGCCGAGAGGTTATCGATGAAAGTATTCGCTTTAAGGCACCATTGCCAAAGAGCGTTTCTGTTGCCAAAACCAAACCGACTATTGCAGTTGGCTCTTTGCCTGCGGCCAACAAGACAAATGACAAAAGAATCCGAACAAGCAAATCGGCTTTGCCAAAAGTCTATGTTGTCGGGGAGGGTGAGAGCCTGGCATCTATAGCAAAGAAGGTTTATGGCCCTGACGAGGGCAACAAAAAAGCAACCATCGCCAGGATATTCGGTGCCAACCGCAAACTCCTTAAGTCGCCTGACAGGGTTTATCCCGGACAGGAACTGGTGATACCGGCACTTTCGGGTTCGGCACAGGTTAGAAACAAAAACAAGACCGAGCCTTTTGGCGCAATCTCTGCGAGCATTAAATCTGTCAGCAACAAACTCAATAAAACCCGCAGGTCAAAGGCAAAACAAAACAGGTTCTATGTTGTCAAGGCCGGTGACAGTCTGTGGCGAATTGCCGAGGCCAAACTCGGTAATGGGGCGCGATATTCTGAAATAGCCGAATTAAATGCCGGCATTATAACTGATGAGGACACTCTTGTTGTTGGGATGCGTTTGAAGCTGCCGAATCGTTAAATATTTTATTCACAGACCAGATTATGAACCGTCGGCTTTGTTTTGTTTTCGTTGTTTTCTATTTTACTGCAATTTTGCTTTTTACGGTTTACCTGCGCAGTGCCGACAATCGTATTTTTTATAAATTGTGCACAATTGGTGTCGAGCAAAACAGGCTCAAGCAGAAGCTTTGGCAAAAGCAGCTACAGTTAGAGAGTTTAATAAATCCTGCTGCTGTTTCTGAGCGTCTCGACCATTGAACAAATGTTACGAAAATCGACCTTGCTACCAAACTCAGATTTGAAAAGCCCCGGTGTTACCACCCCATTATTTGTACTTTTGATTGTGGTATTCTTATTGTTGACGCTGCGCTGTCTTTATCTTCAGTATTTCCAGAGTGAACATTACTATAGTCTTTCGATAAACCAGCAGGCCCAAAAACCTCAGCGTGGCGTTATTCTCGATAGCAGGGGTCGGCTGCTTGCCGGCAGCAACAGGGTCTGGACTATTTTCGCAGAGCCGCGAGTTATAAAAGACCCCAAAGCGGTATCGGCGGAGCTTGTTTCGATAGTAGATATGGACGGGCACCAAATCCACAGGCTTATTACGGAAAGCAAAAATCCAGGCTTTGCGAAAATCAAGACAGGAGCCGAGGCCGACCAATGTGATGCCGCCGTCAAAATCTATGGTATCGGCGTTCAATCCGATTGGCAAAGGCATTATCCGGCTGGTGCTCTGGCCGGGCACGTTGTCGGTTTTACGAGCACCGACAATCGAGGTCTTGCGGGAATCGAGCTGCAATATAACAAAGAGCTCTGCGGTTCGGTGGGGCAAAATGTGTTCCTTGCCGACGTTCGGCGCAGGCCCCTTCGGTTAAAGCAGCAAAACAGCATTTTGAAAGATGGGACAGGGGTCATTTTGACCATTGATTCTGCTATTCAGCAGTTTACGCGCGGCGAACTGCTGAAGCAATTCGAAAGCTATGAGGCAGAATCGGCTGTCGCGATTGTAGCCGAACCGAAAACAGGTGCGATTCTGGCGATGGTTTCTTTGCCGGACTTTATCCCGGGCCAGGTTCAGTCGAGCGACCCTAATAACCTTCGTAATCGTTCTGTGACGGACCAGTTCGAGCCGGGCAGTATCATAAAACCGATTGTGGCAGCGATAGCGATAGATTGCGGCACGGTCAACACCGATGAGAAGATATTCTGCGAGAACGGCAATTATCGCGGCAGGGGCTTTGGCAGGATTCACGAATACAGAGATCACGGGTACGGCAATCTGGCGATTCGGGAAATTCTGATTAAGTCCAGCAATATAGGGATGGCCAAGATTGGGCAGAAGATGGGCAAGAAAAAGCTTTACAGGGGTTTGAGTCTTTTCGGATTTGGCAAAAAGACAGGGATTGACCTGCCCGGCGAGGCCGAAGGCCTGCTGCGGCCGGTCGGTAAGTGGACCGGATACAGTGTCACTCGTATACCTTACGGTTATGAAATTTCAGCAACTGCGCTGCAAATAGTTCGGGCTTATTGCATACTTGCCAACGGCGGTCGGCCGGTTCGTCTGCATTTAGCCAAAGCGATGGTCGACAGCGACGGCAAGGTTACCAAACTCCAGCGGCCGCCGCCGGCGGTCGGGTTTATTATAAAGCCGGAAGTGGCAAAGTGGATTATCACCAATCCCTTGGTGGGTGTTGTTAATGAAAGACAAAACGGCGGAACAGGCTGGAGGGCAAGGCTGAAAAAATGGCAGGTGTTCGGCAAGACCGGAACCGCTAACACCGCCAAGATCGGCGAGAGAGGCTATGAAGAGAACGCGAATATCGCGTCATTTATAGCAGGTGCCCCGGTAGATGACCCGGCTGTGGTGGTTCTGGTTTCGGTTTGCAAACCAAACCGCAAACTCGGCAAAGGTGACAGCGGCGGGCCGGTGGCTTCGCCGGTTGCAGCGAGAATAATCGAAAAGACCCTGACATACCTCGGCGTGCCCTGACACAAAACAAGCGATTAGTCCTGTCCTATGTATCCGGCTTCGGTGCATAATCGGATGATTTGGCATGCTAAAGGGGCGGCGTCTTCTGAGCCGCGCTGGCCGCCTTCGACCACGACCGCGATAGCGATACTGCGGCCTGAGTTGTCTTCGGCAAACCCCGCGAACCAGGCGTTTTCAGAGCCTTCGGTCGAGCCGGTTTTTCCGTAAACATCAATGCCGGCCTCGCTAAAGTTTGCGGCCGTGAATGCGCTGTACCCGGTGCCGCCGGGTTCGTTAACAACGGCGCTCATGCCGGCGTATACCACCGCCAATGTCTGTGGTGAGATATTTAGAGCAACTGAGGCAAATCTTGCGTCGTCGGTGTCAGTGACAAAGAGTCTGGGCGGCTTATATAATCCGCCGCGTGCGATAACAGCCATCGCGTTTGCTACCTGTAGAGGCGTGGCCCGCAGATTGCCCTGGCCCATACCGAAATATCTTTTTTCACCTGCATCGATGAAGTTTGAAGTTCTGCCCCGGGAGTTGACAGTAGTGATTTGGCCCGGCAACTGGCGGAAGTTTCTGGTGTGTTCGGTTTTATCAGTTGCAGAAGGAGGCAGCAGTATATTTCGACCATAACCGAAAGCCCAAAGCCATTGATGTAGTACAGAGGATTCGATTCTATCAGCCAGGCGCGAGAAATAAATATTGCAACTGCCTTTGAGGGCATTGCGGGCGATATTACCACCGGCATCGGCCCAGTCATCATCGTGGTACCGCCAGGGGTATCTTCTTTGCAGCCAGCATCTGGGCCATCCTCTTGGGGGCTTTTGGGCGGGACACGAGATAATTTCGTCTTCGGTGATTTTTCCGGATTCCAGGCCCGCAATAAGAATCATCGGTTTGATAACTGAGCCGGGCGGATATTGTTTGTTAATCGCGCGATTTCGCATAGGCTGATTGGGGTCAGCCGCGAGGATACCGTAATCATATCTGAGGCGATTTAAATCGAAGGCAGGGATTGAGACCAGCGCCAGGATGTCACCGGTGGCGACCTCAATGACGACCGCTGCCATAGGTGTGTTGCAATTGTGATTGAGCTTGCAGTTGGTCAGGTAATTTTTGATTTTTTTCTCAAGCTCGATGTCCAGTGTCAATGTTACGTCTTTTCCGAACTGGGTTTCGGTTCTGCTTTGCAGTTGGCGGTCGATATCATAAACAATTTCGCCCCGTCTGCCGCGAAGAACGGCCTCGCAGACGTATTCTGCGCCGGGCCTGCGGCCGGAAACTTCGCCTTGAAGATAGCTTGATAATCTATCTTCGGTAAAAAGTTTTTTCTCCTGTTCAGGGCCGACCCAGCCTATTGTTTGTGCGGCAACGGTTTGGTACGGGTAAATCCTTTTCGCTACGGGCAGTATCTCAATATCATCGATTCCCAGGAACTCCAGTTGAGCGGTAAAAACATCGTTGTCTGTTTTCAGTTCCAGTAAAGGCCAGCTTCGATGCATCTCTTTGATGTTTGTCCTGTTGATAAGTACCAGGCGGTCATTGGGGTCGGTATGTTCTTTTTCCCAGTCGGAAATTGTTTTTTTATCACGTCTCCAGGTCAGAAAGGTGCGCAACGCCCATATTTTGTCATTTATTTTTTTAATCCTATTGGCTATGTCGTTTGGCTCTGGGACGAAATAGACACATTTGCTGGTTATCCGGTCCAAATCACCGAGTCTGGTTTCTATTTGTTCTTTTGTCTTGGCAATTTCGGCATCTGTGTCGGATGTGGCGGCGGCAGTCAGCAATTTTGCGGTTCTTACGCGTTTATCGGCAAAATGAGTAAGCTGGTAATTTATACACAGATTAAATCGGGGCTGGTCATTAGCTAAGACCACCCCGTTTCTGTCGAGTATTTTGCCTCGTATAGTTTTTAATTGTCGTCGCCGGCTTTGCTGAAGCTTTAGTTCCGCGATTTTTTCCCGATAGGCCGAACCGTCGAGCAGTTGTAACTGCGCCAGGCGAGCTAAACAGACAGTTAGAAAAAATACGCCGACGATTACAAAGATTTTAATTCGATTATTGTACATATTTTTTGCTTTTATATGTTAGTGACCGGTGAGTTGACCAAGCCTCATTCGCATCCACCAGGCCGACGGCAGAAACAGGAACGGCCCGATTATACCTGAGTATAGTGACGTGCCCAAAACATCGGTATAGATATTAGGTATGGTGTGCTGACCTTTAAAGAAGGTCAGAAACAGCGCCAGGACGCCGGTCGCAAGCCCGACGGTGGATATCGCAAGAGACTGATAGGGCATTGTCCTGATAGCGATGACACGATGCAGATACGCCAGCAAAGTGCCCAAAATGCCGAAGCTGACCATTTGCGGGCCCATTGCAGGGCCAATTATGTCAGCGGCAAAGCCTATCACAAAGGACGTTATAATGGCATGGGAAGTATCACAGTAGATAGCAAAGAAGACCAGCAGAATAAGAAGCAGGTCCGGCTTAATGTTCGCAAGGGCGAGCATATCGACCATGCTGGCCTGCAACAGGGTAACTACAAGAATTAAGCTGGCGAACCTAAGCCACCGCATTTTATATCCTCAATTGGCCCTGTGGATTCATTATAATAACGGCTACGTCATTTAGTTTTTCTACCTCGCAGGCAGGGGCAACCGTTATGTCCCAGAGCAATGGGTTTTCATCGTTTCTTTCGCATCTGGTCACCTTTCCTGCAATCATCGGGGCGTCCAGAAAGCCGGGTTTTTTAGCGGCATAGACATTATCGCCGATTTTAACTTTATATTTTGCCATCCGAATTACAGCTAAGTCGCTGCCTGCCCCCTGCATTAACATATCAACTTTCAGTTGAGCAATGTTTACCTTCATTATGGACAACGGGTCGCTGAACAGTTTTACCCTGGACATACGTGATGAAACATCGGATACGACGCCTATGATACTGTTGCCACCGCAAACATACTGGTTCTTAGCCAGCCCGTCATTTTTACCACGGTTAATAATAAGTTCGCAGCCGGAACCATCGATAGAGACTGTGGCAACGTCGGCAGGTACAATACTGGCGCCTTGCCAAATACCTCGGTTGCGCATGCCGGAGAGCTTTTCGGCTTTTTCGTGTTCCTGGTCGCGCTGCAGGATAACGTTGGTAAGATGGTTTTGCAGCTTGTCATATTCTCTTCGGCTGACTATCTCTTCGAGCCGGTGCTGGCTACGCACCGAAAGCGAAATACTTCTGCCGATGCTTAAGGGCAAACCGAAAATACGAGCAAAAGCGAATTGAAAGTTATTTGTCAGGCTCTGTGGTGCCAAAAGCAGAATAAGGCTGGCTAACATAAACCAGGCAAACAGCATACGTCTGGAAACTCTGATTTTGTTCCTTGCCATCCTTGTTATTCATATCGTGTCTAAAACGAGAGGCGATAATACCGAGCTATCAGTCCCGGGTCGGTTTTATTATTCCCATCCGTGTTCATTATGGTCCATGGTGTCCTTCCACAATTCCAGATTTTCCATATACACGCTGGTACCACGAGCTACCGAACACAGTGGGTCTTCAACTCTTTCGACTTTCAGGCCCGTTGCGTTTGCCAGTACCGTATCCAGTCCCCGCAAGAGTGACCCTCCGCCGCAGATGTGTACGCCGTTGTCAATCAAATCGGCAGCCAGTTCAGGTTCGGCTTTTTCCAGGGTCATGGTTACGGCGTCTATGATTGCGGCGATAGGCTCACGCAGCGCCTCACGAATTTCTTCACTTGTTATGACGATTTTTCTTGGCAGACCGGAAATGGTATCCCTACCGGCTACCTCCATAGTCAATTCCTCTTCCAACGGAGAAGCTGACCCGATTTGTATTTTGACTTTTTCCGACCTTGCTTCGCCGAGGAGCAAATTATAGGTTTTTTTCAGATGGTTGATAATTGATTCGTCCATATCGTCGCCGCCGGTGCGGATTGACTGACAGTTGGCGATGTCGGCCAGGCTGATAATAGCAACTTCGGTGGTTCCGCCGCCGATATCAACTATCATCGAGGCGGTAGGGTCTGTGATGGGCAGGCCCGCTCCGATTCCGGCGGCCATCGGCTCATCAACGAGATAGACACGACGGGCACCGGCACGTTCGGCGCTGTCGATAACGGCACGTCGCTCGACCGCTGTTATTCCGCTGGGTACCGAAATCACTACTCTGGGTCTGACAAGACTGCCTCTGCCGTGCACTTTTCTTATAAAGTAGCCCAGCATAGCTTCTGTGATTTCGAAGTCGCTGATGACGCCGTCTTTTAAGGGTCTTATCGCACTTATTGAGCCGGGGGTCTTGCCGAGCATTTCATGCGCGACCAGCCCAACGGCTTCTCCGTTGTTTAGAACGATATTGGTTCCTTTTCGGACGGCAACTACGGAGGGTTCATTTAGAACGATACCTTTGCCGCGGACACAAACCAGGGTACTGCACGTACCGAGGTCAATGCCCATATCCATGCTGAACCAGCCTAAAATTAGATCCAGTAGCACTTTCGACTCCCTTCTCAGTTTTTCAATTGACTACTCTTATACACCAAGAAACGGGTTTGTCAATAGCCAATTGGCTACGGTATATTAAATATTGTGCCATACTGAAAATAGCACTGACAGGCAACAAATACTGCGGTGGCCAGTATTGCGCCAAAGGCCAAGGCGAGAATCACCGTGTAAAGATTGTTAGATGCGATTACCTTCCCACCACGAATTTGTCCATAAGGACTCATATATTAACCTCACAGATAATGAATTATAGTCTCTGTTGCTAACGCTTTCCAGCTATAAATTATAAAAAGGCCTATAAATTTGTCGAAACATTATCGCCTATTTTTGGTGCCTGCTGGAGAAGTTCCAGTATGCCCACGGCTTCTTCGGAGTCTACATCTATGATGAGAATATCACAAAGAAACTCGTCGCCGCGGGTAACATGAAATTTCATGCCGATCTTTACACCATCCGCTGTTCCCAGAGAGATACTGGCCATATAGTTTTTCAAATCAACAGCGGTTACAAGACCTTTGAGGCCAATATCCCTGACAGCAGGTCTTGCCATTCGGGCAGGTCCCCGTTCCGGTGTTACCGGTACAAACCGTGCGGGTGTTTTACCAATCGGCTGCAGGAATCTGTCTAACTTGTTTTCGAGTTCTGCCTTTTCTTCGAGAAGGCGATTGTTCTGGGCCTGAAGTGTTTCTATTATCGCCATTTTCTCGACAAGAACTGCTGTAGTTTCATTGATCTCTTTGCGTTCGACGATTTGTTCGGCTTTGACCCTATTCAGGTCTTCGAGTGTATTTTTCAGTAACAGGCCCTGCTTGTCGTTGGTTTTGGTGAAGTCCTTTGTAATACTTGCCCAACTGTTTACCTTCTGCAGCAGCGAGGCCTTTTCTCTTTCGGCATTTTTGAGCTTTGCTTCTGTGCCGTTGAGCTTTGCCCTTAGTGAGGTGATATCACTATTGAGTCCGTCTTCGAGTTGTTTCTTTTGAGTGTTAGCCTCTTCGGCCTGCTTGTCACGCGCTACCAGTTTTCTGGACAGACTATCCTTGCTGGACTTTATCTGCTCATATTTCTGCTTGAAATTGTCGGCGTTGGCAACGTAGGTTACGACTATTCCACAGAGGAAAATCGAAGAGACAGTCAATAAAATTATTAAGGTCTTTGTAAGTATGCTCAAGATCGGCTCCTTTCATTAAATCAAACTATGATTCGCACAAAGGCGTACAAATCATAAATCACCCATCACACCCATATAAACATCTACATTTTACGCTTTAATTGGCGAGACGTCAAGTTATTTTCTGACAATATAGCCTAAGTTTACGCCCGATAACAACCGAAAAAACATTTTTGTACCTTTCAGCGGCTCATCGCAGCCCGAAAAACGGCCTTGGCAGCGGCAATCCGGACACTTTTTGACTCATTTTTCAGCAATTCCGGCAGGAATTTAGTCAGGGCAGCAGTCCGGATTTCGCCTATGGCAAGCGCTGTGAGCATATTAACATGTCGGCGTTCTTCTTTTTGCAGGCCGGCCATGAGTTTCTTGTCGAAGACATCAAGAACCTGAGCTTGGCCTGTAGTATCGCCGAGTATGCCGAGTTGTTCTGCGGCAATGAGGCGAACTTCCAATATGTCGTCGTCCAGCTTGGTAATCAGTATGTCCCTGGCTTTTGAGGTTCCCAGTGCACCCATCGCTTTTATGCCTATGGCCCTGTCGTCTGCGTAGACACTTAATACTATTGCCCACAGTTTCGGCAGAATCTCTTCATCGCCAAGTCTTGCTACCGCTTCGACGGTCTGCAATCTGACCTTGGTGCCCGAATCTTCATCCTTGAGAAGTTGGTACAGCAGTTTCAAAGCCCTTTTATCGCCGCTTTTACCCAACAGCATCACGGCGTTGGCCCTGACGGTCTGGTCCTTACTGCCCGCCGCTTTTCTAAGTGCTTTGAAGCTGTTGCCTGCTCCGAGCTTATCCAATGCGTAGGCGGCGGCGATTCTGACGTTTTCGTCCGGGTCCTTCAATAATTGTTTTAGCTGTCTTTTGGCAAGGGCGTATCCTGTATCACCTACGGCCAGAGCGGCGGCGAATCGAACCGGCACGAAATCGTCTTTTAATAATCGTTGTACCGCAGGCATCAATTTAGTCTGTTGTGTATCAGCGACAACCTCGATGGCCTTGGCCCTTATTCGAGGGTCTTCGTCAATCAGTCCCACACGGACAATTTCGGTTGCATGCGGTATAAGGCTCTGAACCAAAGCAGGCCCTGTTGCTGTTTGCAGAGATTCATTGCAGCCGCAAACCGTAAAAAGTAAAAACCATAACTTGAAATTAAAAACTGTTTTATTTTTCATTTTTTGTTTAACAGCACTGACGAATATTTTTTTCGAACAGCCCGTGCCAAAAACGGCATAGTAATCAGCATACAGAGGCTGATTACACAGCAGACCTCCAGCCATTGGCCGTATCTGCAAAAAAAGGTCACTCTTTTATCTATCGGCACATTATCGGCAAACCATCCAGCCATACCCTGGCGTTCAGTCGCATTTTTCGGCAAATTACCCGCAAAAAAGCCATTTTTTACTCGACCGAGGGTGTCAACAAGGCAGCTTATGCCTGTATTTACGCTCCGCAGGACCGCAAGCCTGTTTTCAACGGCCCGAAAGACACAGATTGCGGTATGCTGAGCGAGTTCGGTGCTGGGCATGACCTTTTGATTCTTAAACTTTACGAACCAGCCGTCGTTACTGATGTTGACAAGCCAATCCAGACGCTTTTTACCGTCCTCATCTATTGCGAACTTTCTGGCGATGGCAGGGACCGTATCTTCGTAACAAATCATTACGCTGAAGGTGTAGGTTTTTTGCTTTTGCTCTTTTTGGGCGGTCATCTCAAAAACGGTGAAATCCGTGCCGTAGTTGAGCGAATAATCGTAGTCATAAGGCGTAAACTTCATCAGTACAGAATGAAGCCAGGGGACACTGTCTTTGAGTGGAATTACCTCGCCGAACGGAACAAGATGAATCTTGTTGTATGTTTGTTTCCCCTGCCTGCCGTCGGGGGTGTATAGAAATGCCGTGTTATACCTCTTGGCCAGATGAATTGTCAGGTCCTCGCGGATTTCAGGGACTCCGCCGTATGCGCCTACGAGCACAAAGCCATTATTTTTTGAATGTTCGCGCAGGGTTTTGTCAAAAACATTGTAAGTGTGCGAATCGGCCAGAAGGGACAGTATCCGGGGATTTAGTGTCACCTGTACCATAGTTTCCGGCCAGACAACGAGTTCTGCGCCGGCCTCGAAGGCGGCGCTGCTGCTTTGCAGCAGGTCGTTAAATATTTCCTCTTCTGCCTGGTGCGATTCCTTTACCGACTGCGGGACGTTTGACTGAGCAGAGGCGACCAATGGTCCTGTCTCAATGAATTCGTCCGACTGTTTTATTCTCCATTGTCCGTAAATGACAGTTGCCGCCACAGCGCCGCAGACAAAAGCGATTTTTAGATAGTTTTTGATTTTGAAGATGCTTTTGGCACGGACGGAAATTATTAATTCCGCTGCCAGGCCATTGACCATAGCTATCAGAAAGGACACGCCCGCAGCACCGAAAATGTCGGCTATCTGGATAAGGCTGATATTGGCATACTGGCTGTGCGAAAGATGCCGCCAGTAAAAGCCGCCCAGGAACAGACCCTGGAGATTTTCAACTCCGACGACCAGTACCGGAACGGCCAGGAACAATGGAAATTTTTTTATTCTGCAATAGCGCAGGCAGAGCGCCAGGACAGGCCAAAGCAGCGCGGTATAGAGACAAAAAGTCGCCCACCCCGGCCATGTTACCAGCCCAATCCAGTACAGATTTCCCAGCCAATAGCAAGCCGAAACCACATAAGCGACAACCGCTAAGCAGCGAGTACCGGTCTTTGGCGAACATGCTAAAATAAACGGCACCATCGAGACCCACGCCAGCAGCGACAAGTTAAATGGCGGGTGAATAACAGTGAGCAGACAGGCAGTGGCAGCGAACGGAAAAAAAAGAAACAAAATATTGTTAAGCCTGATACCTTTCAATCGGATATGTCCTGTAAAGCTATTGCTATTTTTTCTGTGCCGTACTGTTTTTTATTATTCATTCTTACGGCGAACTGATTTGTAAATATCCGCAGAAGTTTCTTGTCGGCGGCTATCTTCCGGGCAGGTATTTTTATATCAATGATGAGCTGTTTCAGTTCATTGGCCTCTGTGAGATTGAGCGGCAGGCCGGTGGGTAGTTGACGTTTTAATTGTGCCAGGCGTTTTCTTGTATTCTCAACATACTTTTCAGAAATGTCAAAGCCGACGTAATTTCTGCCTAACTGGTATGCGGCGGTGGCGGTGGTTCCTGAGCCGACGAACGGGTCGAGGACGCAATCTCCGGCGTTCGAGCTTGCGGCTATGATTCTTTTTAGCAGGTTTTCGGGCATCTGACAGGGATGCCAGCCGGCGCGTTCCTTGAATGTGCCGCAAACACGTGAGTATTGGCTCCAGACATCGTCCGGCATCTTACCTTTTGAGTTGGCGCGTTTATCGTTATAGGTCAGTTGCCTGTCCGAAGGAACACGAACTGCGTGGTCGTTGAATGTGAAGTTTTCCTTGTCATTGACGAAGTAAAATACATGCGTGTGGGAACGAGCGAATTTGTTTTTGGTCTGCTGGCCAAAGGTGTAATGCCAGATTATCCAGTTGCGCATAAAAAGGCCAAGTTTTTCGGCTATGCACTTAATCTCAGCGGCATAGTCATCGCCGATAGCAATATAGAATGAGCCATCAGGCTTTAGAGCGTTCAGACAGGCCTTAATCCATTTTTCTGACCAGTCAAGATACTCGTGCTTTTCAATCTTATCGTGGTACTCATCGTACTGGTAGCCGATATTGAATGGCGGGTCGGCGAAGATAAGGTCTGCGAAAGGTCTGCGGACCTCGCTCAAAACCTTTATGCAATCACCGCAGATTATCTTATTCTGGAATTCTCGCATGAGAGTATTTTATACATCTGCGACGGTTTAGCAAGGACTTACTTTCAGGGCAGAAGGACACAAATTTGCATCCTCGATTTACCGGCAATTTGGTGGTAATCAAAAAAAAATTGCGAAGTACGATAAAATTTTAGTAAAACCTGTTGAAACCCCGGGACCATTTGTCTAAAATCCGGCGAATTTAGTTCAATGGTTTTGTGAACCGGGGTTTTTCGAGGAGTAGAAATGTATATCATACCGGCAATCGACCTTATAGACGGCAAATGCGTCAGACTCATCCAGGGCCAGTATCATCGACAAATAACATATCACCACGACCCTGTTGCGCAAGCCCGGCAGTTTATCGAAGAAGGCGCACAGTGGCTGCATATCGTTGACCTCGATGGCGCCAGGATGGGCAAGCTGGTGAATACCGAGACGATATCAGCAATAGCTGCCCTTGGGAAGTTGAAGATTGAGGTCGGCGGCGGAATCAGAGACGAGACTGCTATAAAACAGTTGCTCGATTTGGGAGCCGAGCGTGTGATAATCGGGACAAAGGCGGTAAGTGATTTTGAATGGTTCAGCGAAATGGCCCGGAAGTTTAGCGGCAGGATTGCGCTGGGCCTGGACGCCAGAGGCTCGAAGGTCTCAACGCACGGCTGGACAAAAGACCATCCTCAGTCGCTGCTCGACTTTGCCGCAGAAGCAGCCAAACTGCCGCTCACGGCGATTATATATACCGACATCACGAAAGACGGGATGATGGCAGGGCCGAACTTCGAAAGAACGAAGGCGCTGGCTGATGCCGTACAGATACCGGTCGTAGCTTCGGGCGGCGTCAGGGAAATAGCCGACATTGAGAAACTCATAGAGTTAGGTGGTATTGAAGCCGCGATTATCGGCAGGGCCTTGTATGAGGGTACGCTGCAACTTGCCGACGCGATAGAAGCGACAAAATAAAGGCCGGCCTGAAAAAATCCGGAATCCACAAAATCGTTTTCAATAACTGTTTTTTTCGTAACACTTTAGCTAATTGCAGCAATACTGATAAAAACTTATGTAAATGCCAATCAAGTAGTAATTCCGGCGAGAATGGGCTACGAACAAGCTCGTCGGAGTCGGAATTACTACGGTCGATACCGAGACACCACTCGGCTGAAGTATTACTTTTTTTGTAACCGTTCACAGGTTGTAAACTCGTTTTTCTGTCATTGCGAGGAGTTTACGACGAAGCAATCTCGACTTATCGGCTGTTGAGATTGCCACGGCCCTTTCAGGGCCTCGCAATGACATTTTACCTGTGAACGCTTACCTTTTTTTCTTTATTACTCGAACTGACCCGTTTCGAAGAAACGGTTAGTTTGAGGTAGTAAATGAGCGAAACTCCTCGATGAGCAGTTTTGTATATTTGCCGAGCTTTCCGTCGCCGATGGCCTTTCCGTCGAAATTGACTACGCCGACAATATCCTCACCAGTGCTGGCGATAAAAAGCTCGTCGGCACCGGCTGCCTGTTGCGGCGTTACCGATTCTTCGATTATTTCCAGGCCGATATTTCTGGCGGCTTTGATTGAAAACTCACGAGTAATTGATGGCAGGACATTAGCATCCAAAGGTGTCGTTCGAAGTTTCTGTCCGAAAATTGCAAAAAAAGCAGATGCCGCTCCCTCGGTAATCAGCCCTTGCTTGTTGACGAGTATTGCCTCATAGCACCCCTTTTCAGCGGCATCCTGTTTGGCAAGAACGTTAGCCAGCAGGTTCAGCGATTTTATATCGCATCTTTTCCACCGCAAATCAGGATATGTTGATACCGCAATTCCTTTGGTCTTTGCTTCTGTGTGCTCCAGCCACTCGGTAACGGTCAGAAAGAAATTCGGCTCCGGCGGGCTGTCCCAGGTATGGCTTCGCGGGCCGGAACCCCGCGTAATATGAAAATATATTGCGGCATCGGCAACGTCGGCCGCCTCAAGAGCCTTCAGTACACGGCTGCGAATCTGGTCAATGTCTACACCGGTGATTTTAATGGCTCTTAAACCGTTGGCGAATCTTTGCAGGTGCTCTTCCAGGGCAAAGAGCTTGCCGTTGTAGCTGCGCACTGTTTCATAAACCCCGTCACCGAAGTAAATTCCGCGGTCGAAGTAGGCCGGGGCAAGCTCTTCAGCCGGCACAATCCTGTCCTGTATCATAACCAATCGCATAAAGCTTTTCCTGAAAAGGCTGTCTACCCAAAATCGAGCTTAGTGATAATACTACAGCGCAATATCAGGTGTCAAACTATTTTGGCAGAGCAAATTCAGGTATTGTTATGGTGCTTCGTGGCGGTCCTGGGCGGGCAGCTTCGTTGGTGTGCCGCCAAAATCATTGACATCTGCGCCTATGCACGGCCGGTTTGATTTATAAAGGCAGTGTTTCCACAAAATCTTTGATTTGGTCGCGGACCTCTCTAAAGGCTCGCATAATTTCTTCGTTTGTCCCCGGCATAAAGGTAGGGTCGGGAAAACTGTTATGGATGACTTCAGTATCACCGGCGAACACCGGGCACACTTCTTTGGCATTGTCGCAAAGAGTTATCACAATATCGAAATCAAGGCCGCCAAGGTCGTCGACGTGTTTGGAATACTGCCCGGAAATGTCTACCCCTGCCTCGCGCATAACCTCGATTGCCCGCTCGCTGACCGGCCCCGGACTGACGCCTGCTGAAAAGGCCTCGATGCTGTTGCTTCTTAAATACCTGGCCCAGCCTTCAGCCATCTGGCTTCTGCAGGCGTTACCTGTGCACAAAAACAATATCTTCTTTTTCTCCTTCTCTGGCATAATTGCTCAACTTGTATCTGAAACACTATCCACCGTCAAGCGCATTACCGCCTGCTCCACAGCTCAACTTTGCTCATCTTTTGGTTTTCTTTTTTTTGACTTTTCTCTTTTTGACTTTCTGCTCGTACCCTTTTACTTCTGTATGGTAGCCTATTTGTTTCCCGGGCTTGACTTTTTCCGGCTCTGCCAGCATCTTGCTAAGTACTTCAAAGACGGCTTTGAATTGCTCATCATACTTGCATTCCATTGATTCTATCTTGTGCCTTAAAAGCTCATTAGAGCCTAATATTTCTCTTAGCTTTACAAAGGTACGCATAATAGCGATATTTACATTGATTGCTCTTTCGCTGTTTAGAACACTTGAGAGCATGGCTACACCTTGTTCTGTGAAAGCATGGGGCATAGAAGTCGAATGTTTAAGCGGTGCGAACCGGTCACAATTTGTTACCAGTTGTTTTTTCTCCACTTTGGTCAGTTGAAACATGAAATCAGTTGGAAATCGTTTGATGTTACGTCTAACGGCCTGAAAAAATAACTGCTCGGCCTCGGTGCGGTGATATTGAGAAAAAAACGCTGAAGATAGCCCCCGTTTTTTCTTTGACTTTTCAGTCGTGGAACATACAATCAGTGAAGGCTGATTTGCCAAGGGAAGGAGTGCAAAACATGGAAGTACACTACATCCAATCTACGGAGGTATATTCACAGGCAGGTTCCAAAGAAGAAAGACAAAAGTGGGCAGAAGAACATGCACGTCGGATGCAGCACTTATTCGAGCAATGGCAGAAACCGCTTGGCATAGAAGGTGGTAAATATTGCGAACACCTAACTGACGATTTGTTTAACCTTTGCGACGACCCACTGCTAAAATCTCTCATAGAGTCCATTGATTGATTGTATCTTTGACACTTTTACTGCTCGGCCTCGGTGCGGTGATGCTTCGGAAAAGAAAATAGGCTTTATTTTTCACAAATCTTTTTGTAATATGGATAAAAAACAATAGGCTTTTAAGGAGTTTATTATGTGCGATAAAGAAAACAAGTGTGAAAAGCCGGAGAACCTCAAAACGACACCAGAAGAATGTACGCCTGAGCAGGTAGAACAGTGCCACGGTGATGTTAAGGAGCATCCCTGTACTGAGGACACTGAAAAGAAGGAACAGCAGTAAAGCGGAATCCGGACGATGCCCTCCACTGCCTTACTACTTGGCCTCGGTGCCGTTCGGCTACGCTCACGACAAGCGGTGATGGTGAGAAAAAAAAAACGCTAAGCAATAGTCAACCATGATCTTAAACCAGTAACTTAAAACTTAAAAATTCATGACGTTAGTGTAGTACATAAGTATATACGCATATACTTATATACTATGGCAGCAGTTGTCAACCTTAAAATCAAAAACATTATCTGTGGTTGCTTTTCTTCGTGTTCTTCCGCCGTAAGGCGTCCTGTGGAGTGTACTTCGTGGTTAAAAAAATCCGTGTCAACTTGTGCCATAGGTATCAGTATTCACTTGTGCCTTAGGTATCTGTGGCTAATTGTCTTTTGTTTTTTTTCGCAATACGCGATACGCATCACACATCACGAATTGAGCCGAAGGCTCAAAATTTCCCTTGATTTTTATTTAAAAATATGCTATAATACCCCATGTTCGCTTGTCCCTTAGGGGCCAGCAGGCGAACGCACCGCCAGAAGCTTGCCCCTTTCCCTGTGGGGGGCACCGCCGCACCGTCAGCAGACCCAGTCAAAGCTTGTCCCTGAATGTCGTAGTCGGGGATTTAATCGTTCGTGAATGACCCTGTTTTGCGAGATAAGAAATATGAGAGGAGTTTACACTGAGGACATTCGGCTGAGCTCAGTCGAAGCCCTTGCCGAAGTGAACTACAAACTACGCAAACCACCTATCCGGCCCAATTTATCGATCAATTAGACTTAATTATGCAAAACAAACCCAATTTATGCGTTTTTTGGGCCGTAAGTGGCGATTGTGAAGAAAAACAAAGCCAAACAAACCCAATTTCCCCGCGTAAAACAGGAAAAATTCCATGCTCTACTGTTCACCTGTCTACTGTTCTACTATCTCAGGCCGAAGGCCTGCCGCAAACCCAATTTCCCCGCGTAAAACAGGAAAAATTCCATGCTCTACTGTTCAACTGCTCTACTGTTCTACTATCTCAGGCCGAAGGCCTGCCGCAAACCCAATTTGTCGCGGCGTAGCTCTTGCGAAGCAGGGGTGGCTTTGCACTTTTACTTTTGACTTTTCACTTTCCTTGATGGGGCGAACTGGTATAATTATTCGCTCGTAACTCAAAGATTATGTTTCTTAAAAAATATTATAAAATAGCCATCCAGCACTTAAAATTTTTAAGTGCAATTTTGCATTTTAATTTTTGATTTTTGATATTTCAAACTGACCGATGGTCAGTTTGAGTTGTTTACATAGGGTGGTGATAATTTGGTTTCGCAGGCAAAGACTATACGAAAAATATTAAAAAAAGCGGTTTCTACCAGCGGCAGGCGGTATTTTAAGGGGGCGGCACTGGGCAAATTGGGTTTCTGTACGTCCTGGGCGGTTGATATTCACAGCAAAAACCGGGAATGGATTGAGGTTGTGCAAGTGAAATTACGCCTGAGAAATGCCGGCGGTGCTTTTTACGGCAAGCGGATAATACACGTCAGCGACCTTCACTGCAGCAGAACCGTTAGCGGCAAATACCTGAAGCACTGTATCGATAGGGTTAATCAATTGGACGCAGATATAGTGATGTTGACCGGCGATTACATCACGCACGATATTAACGGCCGGTTCAGAGACAAGGTTATAAAATTGCTTGGCGGGGTCCGGAGTCGATACGGCGTCTACGCGTGTCTGGGCAATCACGACTATGGGATTGACAACGCGTTTGGGTCGTTTTGCCAGAATAGGCTCGGTCAGATGATAGACGGCATAGGCAGCGTTGGAGTCAATGTTCTGCGTAACGATTCGGCTGTGCTCGAAATTGAAGGGGCGCCTTTGTGGGTTGTTGGCCTTGGTGATATTTGGGCTGATGACTTTGAGCCGTCAAAGGCATTTGCCGGTGTTGGCGGTGAAGGTGCGGTCATCGCGTTGACGCACAATCCTGCCAGTGTTAAACATCTGGAAGCATTTAGTTTTGACGCGGCGATGTGCGGCCACACCCATGGTTTGAAGTTGCAATTAGCCGCCTCGCGAGGCAGGTGCCTTTTGGATCGTCATTATTACCACGCCGGTATGTACAGCATTGGGCGCAAAAAACTTTACGTAAACCGTGGGCTTGGCCGATTAGGCAAGATTTTTTTCAATACCAGGCCGGAAATTACGGTGTTCGATTTGTGTTGAACAAACAAGGCCTGCGGTGATGGGGGTACAAGCGGGAACGGCGTTATGATTGAAATCAAAGCCGGGGTTGTTATTGATGCCGATGACCTGGTTTTCAGGTTCTCTCGAAGCGGCGGGCCAGGCGGTCAGAATGTCAACAAGGTCAATACCCGTGTTATGGTTTTTTTCAACGTAGCAAATTGTCAGAGTCTGTCCGATTATCAAAAAAATCGAATACTCACCCGTCTTGCGACCAGGGCTGATAAAAATGGCGTATTGCGAGTTGTCTGTCAAAAGCACAGAACGCAAAAGGCCAATCGCACAGAAGCTGTGCAGCGACTGGCCGGGCTTTTGAGAACGGCACTGGAAAAAAAGGCCGTACGAAAAAAGACCAAAGTTCCTTACGCAGAAAAGATGAAACGGCTGGAAGAAAAGAAACGGCGAAGCGCTTTGAAGCAACAGAGGGCCCAAAAACATCTGGACCAGGATTAGCTAAAAGACCTGTTAAGCCATTTTGTTTCTATGGCCTTTGGCGCACGCGCATGGCGGTCGGGACCTTCGACCGGTGAAAAAGAAAGCAGCCGCTATCTTTTACGTGATACAGTATTTTTCACGGTTTTTGTCAAGAGCATGTTTTATAATGTCTCTTCTGCTGATAATTCCCACCAGCTTGTCATCTGAGACGACCGGAACCCTTCTGAAATAATTGTTTAGCAAGTAGTCGCAAACATTTACCAGGTTCTCATTCGCGTCAAAGAAGACGGTGTGTGGTGTCATAAAGTCCTGGACGGTGAGGTTTTCATCCCCTTCATTACCATAGAAAAGACTCAGAACGTCTTTTTCCGTAAGGATGCCAATCAAAGTCCTGTCCTCGGCGATTACGGGGATGCCGCTGATATTGTTTTCTACTAGGATTTCTACGGCCTGGTATATCGGCGTCTCCTCTGTGACACTGATTACATTTTCAGTCATAATGTCTTTTGCTTCGAGCATGCCGGTCTCCTTTTTTGACATTGAAATATTTTACATTTTCGGCTAATATTGGTTTTGTTTCTTCTTATTAATTTCGTTGTACTGTTTTTTTCCCTGTGTATTTTTTCGGGTTTCTTCGATACCAAAGGCTTTTTCGATTCTTGCCATTCTTTGTGAAAGCTCTGCCAACTGTTTGTTAACAGAGGTTAAGTTTCTGGACAGGCTTTTGATATTGAAATTTATTTCAGCCAGATTCTTTTCAGCCATGACGATATAATGTTCCATCAAACGTTCATAGGCATCGAGGGTGCGAGCGCTGTCTGTTCCGTAGGCCGGGAAAGTGACCTGTGGGTGGATTTCGTACTTTTTCTTTCCGCCCTGAAGCGACGGTGAAAAGCAGGCCAAAACTACACAGCAAATTATCCCTGCCGTAACAGCAAATAAATTCTTTTTCGTTTTCATCAAACAAACCTCATTTTCAGTGCCGTGGGGCTCTGGGAACGCACATATATTTATCGGCAGAAAAATGGGGGACAAATATCAAAGATTTGAAAAAATGTGGCATTTGTGTTAAAAACATTGCGGTTTAATCAGTTTTTTTTCGGGTGTTTCCAATGGCTGTAGGGTTTATTTTCGGCAGAAGTGGTACAGGCAAGACCAGCTATTGTATAAAAGCGGTCACCAAAGCCCTGCGGGATACGTCCGATAGTAGTCCCTTAATTCTGCTGGTTCCTGAGCAGGCTACATACCAGGCTGAACGTGCGATTCTTGGTGATAAGAAAGTGGCCGGCTACAGCCGATTAAAGGTACTTTCTTTCGACCGGCTGCAATATCTGCTTTCAGGTCCGAAATCGGCGAAGCCCGTGCTTTCGCCCATCGGTCGGCAAATGATAATCCACAGAATTCTGCGGGAAAACCGCAGCAGGTTAAAAGTCCTTGATTCGTCGGCGGACAGGCCGGGATTAGCTGCGCAAATGGCGCAGGCGGTGGTTGAACTGCACCGCTGTCTTAAGACACCGGAAGACATCGAACAATTGGTGGGCCAATTACAGAAAGAGCAGAAGAATAATTTGCCCGCATTGAAGTTTGCCGATATTGGTCTGGTCTTTGAACGATATTTGAAGTTTGTCGAAGACAGATTCTTTGACCCTGATATGCAGTTGGCAGCGGTCCGATGCCGGGCAGGTGCCGCCGATTTCATTAAAGGGGCCAGGTTATGGGTTGATGGCTTTGCAGGTTTTACCGTCAGTGAACTGGCAATATTAGCCCAACTGCTAAAGGCTGCTAAAGAGTCTAAAATCGCGTTTTGCCTTGATGCGTCAAAGATAGATTTGAAAAATCCGGACACCGCAAAGCTGGACCCGACCAGCTTGTTCGCTCCTGTCGAGCAGACTTATGTCGCTATTGCAGAGATAATCAAAAAGTGCAAACTCGAATTGGCCGAGGCGATAATTCTCGATCAAGCGGTCAGGTTTTCATCGTGCTCTCAACTTGCCCATATAGAGCGCAGCTTGTTTGACGCCCAACCTGTTAAGGTCCCTGCGGCAGAAAATATCAGGATTGTATCGGCGGCAAACGCCCGCTCTGAAGTCAGGTTCGTTGCAAAACAGATACTTCGGCTGGTCAAGGATAAAAATTACCGATATCGTGACATCGCGGTCATCGCCTCGGATATCGCTGGTTATCAGCACTATATAAAGGCATGCTTTGATGATTACAGGATACCGTTTTTTATCGACAGGAAAAAGTCACTCTCTCAACATCCGGTTATCAGCCTTATTTGTCTGGCATTACAGGCCGCTGGTAACAGCTTTGGCCATTGCGATGTTTTCGCATACTTGAAAACCGGCCTTGTGCCGATTGACACCGGTGACATCGATGAGTTGGAGAATTACTGCCTGGCATTTGGCCTGCGCAGCAATGACTGGCAAAGCGATAAAGACTGGCGCTTCGAAGACGAGAAAAATCCGCAGTTTGACCAGGAGCGAATAAACCGGGTTCGGCGAAGCGCGATAGAGCCTCTGCTTAAACTTCGTGACGGACTTGGCTTTGGGGGCGATTCGTCAAAAAAGATTAGTGCCGAAAAGTTCACGCGGGTTATTTTTGATTTTTTAGATAATCTGAAAGTTCGTCAAACGCTCGAAGGATGGATTAGCGAAGCCCGCGAAAAAAACGATGCGGCCGGTGTTGACGAGCATCAGCAGCTTTATGAAAGACTGGTGGACATATTCGATGAGCTGGTTGAGGTTTTTGCCGGCCGGGAACTCAGTGCGGACGATTTTATTGCGATAGTGAATTCAGCCTTTTCGCAGACCGAACTTGCGTTTATCCCGCCGACGCTGGACCAGGTACTTGTCGGCTCAATAGAGCGCAGCCGTCACCCGAACTTGCAGGCGGTTTTCCTGATAGGAACGACGCAAAAGCAGTTTCCGGCACCGGTAAGTTACAGCAGCATATTGACCGATGCTGACCGTATTGTTGCCGAGGCAGCGGATTTTCAATTAGGGGCAGCATCGGCGCAGAAACTGGCGGAACGTCAGTATCTGGCTTACATTGCCTTTACCAGGCCCAGCCGATTTTTGTGCCTGACATATCCTTTGACCGATACCAGGGCAGGCGTTGTAGTGCGGTCGCAATTTGTCACTGACGTTGAGTTGCTGTTTGATGACCTTAGTGAAGAATCAACCGCCGGACAATACACCGAGGTCGAAAATATCGACAGCAATAGTGAATTAGCCGACCTGCTTTGTGGTCGATGTGGTAAAGACGCCGACTTGCCGCAGGTGAACGATGAATCGGGGTTGGAAGGGCTGTTGGGCCAGGTCTGCGGTGATGAAGAATTTAGCGAAGTAGGTTCGCTGGTGACATCAGCGATAAATTATGACAACTGCGCCGGGCTGGATAGCCAGGTAGTCAAAAAGTTTTTCGGCCCAGAGGTTAATGCCTCTGCCACAAGGCTGGGTGCTTTTGCCGCATGTCCGTATCAATATTTTGCCCGATATTCATTAGGACTGCAGGAGCGCAAAGAATCTAAGCTTAAGCCGTTGGATATTGGTAACTTTTATCATCGCCTGCTCGATGCGATACTTAAGCGGCTTAATAAGGCAGGAAAAGACTTTGCGGCAATCGGCGATGATAAGCTGCGGGAGCTTGTCAGAAAAGAAATATCCAAACTCCATAGAGAAGACAGTATTATATCAAATTTTATCCGCCATAGTTTCCACAACGCATATATTGTTCGTTATGGCGGCGAGGTACTTGAGAATTGCGCTGTTGCAATTGCCCGAATGGTTCGGGCCGGAGTCTTTCGGCCGATGCTCTCGGAAGCCTGGTTTGGTCAGGCCGGTCAAGGTATCGGCGAGTACAAACTTAATCTCCCGGACCGGCGGCAGGTGCTTGTCAGGGGGATAGTTGACCGAATTGATACCGCGGATATCGACGGCGAAAAAGTTGCGGTCCTCTTTGACTATAAGCGCAAAAGCAAATCCTTTAGCTGGTCCGGATTCTATAACGGCCTGGATATGCAGCTTCCTATTTATATGTTAGCTGTTAAGAACACTTCTCAATTAGAAATTGATAACGTTGCAGGTGCGTTTTTTATGCCGGTCGAAGTTGGCACCGAGCTGGCTGATATCAACCGGCTTCAAACCACAGGTGACAAATTCCTCCACAAAGCAAAGGGTATATTCAACGGCGAATTTGGTGTGCAGTTGGATGGGCAGACCGGTGCCGGGCGGAGTAAGTTCTACAATTTCGGTATTAGCAAAAAGGATGCGGAATACGGCTGGTATAGTAGTAGTGATGCCCTGCGGCCGGACGATTTTGAAAAGGTCCTGGAATTTACAGAGCAAAAAATAATTCAGATGGTCGAGGAAATTATCTCAGGCAAAATTGAGGTTCGTCCTTACAAACTCGGCACTAAAACTCCGTGCGGCAATTGTGTTTATAAACCGGTTTGCCGGTTCGATTGGCAGATAAACAACTATAATTTTTTGGAATCACCCGGGAAGATTGAAGTTCTTGAAATGATAGGACATACGGATGGCTGAAAAGAAAATTAAATGGACGCCCCGGCAGCGGCAGGCAATTACCGAACGTGGCGGCGACATTCTTGTGACCGCATCGGCCGGCACCGGCAAGACCGCTGTTCTGTCCGGCAGATGCGTCAATATAGTCTCCGACAAGTCCTTATGCCCCGATGTCCTGAGCATGCTCGTATTGACTTTTACAGATGCCGCCGCCGAGCAGATGCGATCGCGAATAGCCGGCCAGTTACGCGAGGCTTTACTGGAAAATCAAAACGCTCATCTTCGCAGCCAACTGGTGCTGCTGGCAGGCGCCGATATCGGGACAATACATTCATTTTGCAAACGGCTCATCACCGAGCACTTTTACAAACTTGCTCTTGACCCGACTTTCAGGATAATCGACGGTGACGAACAAGAGCTGCTCAAAGCCGAGGTTCTGGAAAAGACAATCGAATGGGCCTGGGGGCAGAGTCACCTTCAACAGGGGCTTGAACAACTTCTGTGGGGGCGGGGCGTTGCGGTTAATGACGGATTTCTTTCAAGTATTGTAGAGGTGAGTAATTTTTTAGATACCGTTGTCTTCCGGCGGGAGTGGTACGCAAAAGCTCAGATGTTGGCCGAAGCCGCCAATCCCTTTACGAGCGAACTCGGCCAGCGACAGAAACAGATTGTAGCTGACAAACTGGCGCAGGTGCTCGGCCGGCTGCAACACGTCCGCAAGCTCTACGAAAATGAAAATCCGTCCGGTGACTGGCTGACAAGCTATCAGCAGGATTTTGTAAAACCAATCGCCGAATGCGTCGAGGCATTGGGAGCGGACGACTGGGACCGATGCGCCCGGAAAATAACAAACTACCAAAAGCCAAGAGCAAGCAAACCCAAAGACGTGCCTGAACCGGTAGCAGAGCTTATAAAAAAATTAACGAAACAAGCCCTTGATGACTTTTGCCAACTTCGTGAGACCGCTGTTCTAAATCCCGAGTATCTCGACAAGCTAAGCGGCGCGGTGAGTCTGCAAACTAAAATACTGATTAGACTCGTTGACAAATTCGAGCAATTGTACCGCCGGGCGAAGCAGAATATCAACAGTCTTGACTTTGCCGACCTCGAACATTATGCGCTGAAGCTCTTAACCGATGAAGGTTCTCGGCAGGACGAACTAATACCATCCGAGACGGCTTTGATGCTTCGCAAAAAGTACAAATACATTTTCGTTGATGAGTATCAGGACATTAACCCCGTTCAGCAGGCCATACTGGATATGCTTAGCGCCGGCGGGAATATTTTTGTGGTCGGCGATGTCAAACAAAGTATTTATGCTTTTCGTGGTACCGACCCGAATATTTTCGTAAAGCATCTGGCGAAAAGTTCATCGACCCTAAAAAAGTCTTCCGATAGTTTGCGCATCGACCTTAACGTTAATTTTCGCTCGAACAAAGGCGTCCTTGATTTTGTCAACAAGGTGTTTGGCCGAATAATGACGGCTGATTTCGCCAATATCGATTATGACGATTCAGCGGCTCTAAGACCGGGCCAGAAAGATAAACGCGCAGACAAAAAAAGCCCTGTCGTTGAACTTCATATAGTTGATGAGAAAATTGATAACGAAAAATCAAAAAAGCTTTATAGCAAGCGCCGGCGCCAGGTGGCAATGATTGCCAGGCGTATCAGGCAAATGGTCGGGGCCGATACCTCGGCAGGTGAGTTTAACATATTCGACAAACAGACAGGGGCCGAGAGGCCGGTCGAGTATCGTGACATTGTGATACTGATGCGCTCGCCCTACAAAAGGGCCAATGACTATGCCGAAGTGCTTCGGCTGGCAGGGGTGCCGGCTAATTGTCAGGCCTCGGGCGGCTATTTCGAGGCGACCGAAATCAGCGATATGTTGTGCCTGTTGAAAGTTTTGGACAACCCACAACGTGACATCGAGTTGGCCGCTGTATTGAGAAGCCCCTTATTCGGTTTTACTGATACCGAGCTTGCGAAGATAAGACTGCACGGCCAAACAGACCGGCGAGCGAAAAATTTCTACCGGTACGTCGCCGAATATAGCGCTGATGGCCCGGATGTTAAGCTTGCTGCAAAGTTGACAAAAACCCTTGACCAGGTCGGGGGCTGGCGAACACTTGGGCGGCGAGGGAGCTTGGCTGATTTGATTTGGCATATATATCGCAAAACTGGTTTTTTGTCATTTGTATCAGCTTTACCCAACGGCCGGGGACGCAGGGCAAATCTTCTTAAACTGCACGACAGGGCAATCCAGTTCGAAGGTTTTGCCGGCGGCGGTGGCGCAGCGTCACTGACACGGTTTATTCAGTTTATTGAAAAGCTGCAGGAAACGGGTCAGGACTGGTCGGTCGCCGAGCCGGAAGCGACAGCGGAAAACGCCGTCCGCATTATGAGCATTCATAAAAGTAAAGGCCTTGAATTTCCGGTGGTGTTTTTAGCTGAATTGGACAGCCCCTTTAATAAAACAGACGCCCGGGGTCACTGTCTGTTTGATGCAAAAAGCACCTTAGGTTTGCAAATTGTCGACGCCGAATCCAATGCCAGGTTAAACTCGCTTGGCCATCAGGTTATCGCGGAGAAAAAACTTGCGACAACGCTGGCAGAAGAGATGCGAATCCTGTACGTGGCGATGACGCGGGCCAGAGACAGACTTGTCCTGACGGCGTGTCAAAAAAGAAAAGACTGCCGTGAAATTATTGTCGATGGTCTTTTCTTTGGCGCAGGGCCTGTCTCCGACTGGCGGCTGCGAAGCTGCCTGCGGCCGATAGAATGGGTGCTTTATGCACTTAGTGACCAGGAAAGTCTGCATCGAGCTTTTGAAACCGGACTCAAAGCCAAGAGTGTAAATGATGATTTGTTTAGCTTGAATTTTTACGGCCCCTCCGAACTCGAACAGCTTTGTGAATATGTTGAAAGGTTGAGAAAAAACAAAGGCGATGCTGCTAAAGCAGGCAGGCGGCTAATTAAGAAAACAGGATTGCTCGAAAATGTCAGGAAATCGCTGAACTGGCGATATGAATTTGAGCAGGCGACAACTATGCGTGCCAAAGACAGCGTGACACAATTGACACATCCCGGCGATGAGTTTGCAGGGGTTGACTATTCGGCTGCGCTGCAGCGGACGCCGAAAGCGCTATTGTCAGCCGACTCTGCCGCCCAGCCGGGGTCTCGGCTGGTTGGTGCGGCGACACATCTTGTAATCAGCGCGCTTGATTTGACAAAGCCGGTTACTAAAAAAGCGATTGAGGAAACAAAGGAAAAGCTTTTGGCTGACGGGGCGATAGCTGAGATTGTCGCTGGGCAGGTGGATACCGATTCGATAATCGGCTTCTTCGAATCGGAGTTGGGAAATATCGCTCTTGACAGCGACAGCAGAGTTTTTCAGGAATGGCCGTTTTCTTTTGCCGCCCCGGCCGGCCGGTTGAAAGATGAAACTGTTATTGTTCAGGGTGTGATTGATATGCTGGCCGAAAGGCCCGAAGGTCTTTTGGTGATAGATTTTAAGACTGACCGAATAACTACCGCCCAGGTCGCGCAGCGAGCCGAGCGATATCGGGGCCAGCTTGAGCTTTACGCAACAGCCGCTGGTGCGATTACCAAAGCAAAGACAGTTAGCAAATGGCTGTACTTCCTTGCGCCCGGCAGGGCGGTCGAGATTGACCCGAAAGCGATTCAATAGGGTTTAGGGGATTGGGTATAGGGTTTAGTTTTGGGTTTTGAGTTCTTAGTTTTGAGTTTGATTCACTGCCGTAAGGCATGCTGTGCAGACCCACGACTTCTCGCTACTGATTTCACTGCCCAACTGCGAAAGTTGGGCTAAAAAAGAGTTTATAAAAAAAGCTGGGGAACAGGGACTCGAACCCCGACTAACTGATCCAGAGCCAGTCGTGCTACCATTACACTATTCCCCAACACAGCCTCAGATTCTAAACCCAGCATCACCAATTGTCAAATCATTTGACAGCAATCTTTTCAATCGCTAACCTATTGGTATGAACAGGTTATCTCTGATTGTATTATTAAGCTCTCTGGTTGCTCTGCTGGCTTTCCAATGTGATCTGAAGTGCTTTGGTAAGATCCAGATCATCGTCTACAATCAAAATCTTTGCGTTTTCCATAATTCACACCTCACAAAAAAATAGCTCATAAACCTTTAGTTTATTATAATATGCGGTGTTATTCAATCTCGCATAGAAGCTTCGAGACGTTTGGAATCGATGCAAACAGGCCTTTTCTCACTTGTGAGAAATTTTTTAGGGAAAATGGGGGACTTTCTAAAAACAGGACAAACAGGAAAAACTGCTGTCATTAAGGCGAGATATTGAAACAGGCGTTGAGCTTAAACAAATGTTTCACAGGCAAATTAAGAACTCGCGAGCTTTCGAGAGACAGCTTTGATTGAATTTCTTTGATGATGCTTCCAATTCTTTCATTATCTGATGCTATTATGGTAAACCATATATTAAAATGATCATTGCGCAGATAACTGTGAGTAATTTCAGGGAATTTCTCTATTATTTCAGAGGCCTGTTCAACAATACTGTCTTCAACGCTGATGGCAGCTAAGGTGCTGCAAAAACCTAACTTGTGAGAATCAAGGCTGGCGCCGATTCGGCGAATGACATCTTCTTCCAGAAGCCTGCCGACTCTTTCCCACAGCTTATCGGGTGATATATTTAGTTTATGTGCCAGGATTTCGTAAGGCCCCGGGCTCAATGGAAAATCGTTTTGAAGTACCTGCAATATTTGGCAATCAAGTTCGTCCATAGCAACCTCATCTTTTCACTTGACCAGTCTGTTGTAACTGACTATGTATAAGGAAAAATCGCTGAAATGTAAAGCCAAAGAGTGGAACTGCAATGTCTGAAGGAAAGATTTATCTTGTAGGTGCAGGGCCTGGTGATGCGGAACTGATTACGCTCAAAGGCTGTCGGCTTATATGTCAGGCCGATGTGATTTTGCACGACCACCTGATACCATCTGAGCTGCTGCAGTTGGCTAAACCTGCCGCAGAGATTATCGCTGTGGGCAAATTCGCCGACAAACATACACTGCCGCAACAGGAAATAAACAAACTCCTTGTCGAAAAAGCCCAGCAGGACAAAATTGTCGTTAGACTCAAAGGCGGCGACCCGTATCTTTTCGGCCGCGGCGGCGAAGAGGCCCAGGCCTGTACCAGCGCAGGTGTGGACTTTGAAGTGGTACCGGGTGTAACAAGCGCTCTGGCTGCTCCGTGTTATGCCGGAATCCCCCCGACACACAGGGATTACACCTCCAGCGTTGCCATAGTAACAGGACACCGCAAAGAGGAAAGTCAAATCGAAATACCCAGGGCCGGCACTATCATTTTTCTGATGTCGGTGGCAAATATTAAAACAATCATCACTTCACTTATCAATGCCGGCTGGCCCAATGAAACAAAAATTGCCGCTGTTGAAAACGCAACCTGCTACAACCAGAGAGTTTTAACAGGAACCCTGGAAAATTTTGTCGATACAATTCAAAAAGAAAAACTACAAACCCCCGCGGTCTTTATTGTCGGCAGGGTCGTGGAACTTAACGAAAAACTCGATTGGTTCAGTAAGAAACCCAACGTGCTGATTTTAGGCAATCATCGGCAAAAATATCAGCGACTTGGAAACATAGTACACAGACGATTAATTGACTGTGTGCCAATCGATGATTATTCAAAAGCAGATGCAGTACTGAAAAATCTCGACGCATTTGACTGGGTGGTATTTACCAGTGTCAACGGCGCAAAATACCTCTTTGAACGTTTATATACGATGGGCAAAGATGCGAGGTCACTTTCCAATGCAAAGATTGCAGCTATCGGCAAAACCACCGCCAAAAGACTTAAAGAATTCGGAATATCGGCGGACTTAGTCCCCCAAAACCAGTCAAGCGCAGGACTGCTTGAAGAATTCAGCAAACTCGATATGAAAAATAAAAAGGTTTTATTGCCGCAATCCGAAATCGCGTCGAAGGAACTGGCCGATGGGTTGCTCAGTATGCAGACTGTAATTGAGAAAATCACCGTTTACAAAACTATCGAGATAAAGCCTGCGCCGGTCGACTTTGACCACATTGACCGGATACTTTTTACAAGCGGCTCGACCGTTCGGGCATTTGTAAAACATTTCGGCAAAGTCCCGGCAAACGTAAAGTCATACTGCCTCGGACAGCCGACATTAAACGAAGCCAAAAAACACAATATCGATGCCGAAATTATTCCCGAGTAAAGGCTCTAAATGAAGACGCGGAAGAATACAAGAAATTTTCAAAATGCAAAAAAGGTCATACCAGGCGGAGTAAACTCGCCGGTTAGAGCATTCAAAGCGGTCGCGGCTAAACCAATATTCATTGAAAAGGCAAAAGGCCCATATCTATATGACGCCGATGCCAACAAGTATATCGATTATTGTCTTTCCTGGGGCCCGATGATACTCGGCCATGCAAACAAACAAGTGCTTGATGAGGTCAAAAAAGTAATGGCCAAGGGGACGAGTTTCGGAATTCCAACACAGCTCGAAACCGAACTTGCGAAGATGATTGTCCAGGCCATTGGTTCTGTTGAGAAAGTCCGTCTGGTCAGTTCCGGCACTGAAGCTGTAATGACAGCTATTCGTCTTGCGCGTGGATGTACCGGCCGAGATAAAATCATAAAATTTATCGGCTGTTACCACGGCCACGCAGACCACATGCTTGTTCAGGCAGGTTCCGGCGCGACAACACTCGGGGTGCCCAGCAGCCCGGGCGTACCAAAGGACTTCACCAAACACACCATCCTTGCCCAATACAATAATCCGGCGACAGTAGAAAAGGCCTTTGATAAATACGCCGGCAAAATCGCCGGCGTTATTGTCGAACCGGTAGCCGGAAACATGGGCGTCATCGGGCCCGAAAAAGGTTTTCTTCAGGGTCTGCGAAAACTATGTACAAAACACAAGACCATACTCATCTTTGATGAGGTCATAACCGGCTTTAGAATCGCTTATGGCGGCGTACAGAAGGTATTCGGCATAGATGCCGACCTGACGTGCCTGGGAAAGATAATCGGCGGAGGCTTTCCGATAGGTGCCTGCGGCGGAAAGGCCGAACTTATGGACAACCTTGCACCGCAGGGACAAATTTACCAGGCCGGAACTCTTTCGGGAAATCCTGTTTGCGTCGCGGCAGGGATTACAACGTTAAAACTGCTGAAAGCAGAAAAGCCATATTCTGCCTTAGCCAAAGCAACTGAAAAACTCTGCGAACGTATAGGCCAGGTCCTCGATGAAAAAAAGGTAACTCACACCATAAACCGTGTTGCTTCGATGTTCACGCTCTTTTTCAACCCCGGCCCTGTGACCGACTACAACTCGGCGATAAAGTCTGATACCGGTATGTATGCCGGGTATTTTACTGAAATGCTAAAGGCTGGAATTTATCTGCCGCCGTCTCAGTTCGAAGCCTGCTTCGTCTCAACTGAGCACAAGCAAAAGGATTTTGACAGAACAGTCACTGCTGTTGGCAAGGTCGTGTTTTAATACTTTACTCAAACTGACCGACGCTCAAATCACATCTGTTTTTTTCGTCAAGGCCGATTTCCTCGTCTGTTAAATAACATGCTGGATCCGGGGCCCAGGGGTCGCAGCACCGCAAATCCGCCCTTACCCGCAAGCTGCCGCCGCAGGCATCGAAAAACTTGCACTGTCTGCATCGGCCTTTGACATATCCTCTGCGGTCTCTCAAACCCTTCAGCAAAGGTTCGTTCTCATCGGTCCAGATGTCACTGAAAGGTCTTTCGTGTACGTCACCCAGGTCGTAATGGCCCCAGAACTGGTCGGGGTGAACTTTGCCGTTGAAATCGATACAGCCGATACCAACGCCGCTGCTGTACAGACCTCCGCCGTTCCAGGTCAGCAGCTTCCAGACCTCGGCAGCCCGTTGCGAATCTTCTTTGAGCAGTTTCAGATACAGGTATGGGCCGTCAACGTGGTTGTCAACGGTTAGAATATCTGTTTTTCTGCCTGTTTTTTTGAACTGCCTTGCCCGGGCCAATATCAGTTCGATAGCTTCCCTGCTTTGGGTATGTGTAAGGTCGGCTATTTTGGAGCCTCTTCCGCTCGGCACCAGATGATAAAAGCAGACCCTTTCAATACGCTCAGCTTCGAAAAAATCGAATAATTTATCCAGGTCCTCGACATTCTGTTTCGTCAAGGTTAATCTAAGTCCTACCCGAATACCGGTATCGCGGCAATTTCTAATGCCTGTCACGGCCTTTTCAAAAGCGCCCGGCACCTGCCTGAATTTATCGTTGACCTCGCCGATACCATCGAGGCTTATTCCCACGTATGAAACGTTACACTGTTTTATTTTCTTGGCAACATCAGCGGTTATAAGTGTGCCGTTTGTTGATATCACGGTTTTCAGGCCACCGGTGTTTGCGTATTCAAGCAGGTTGAATAAATCGGGTCGAGTCAAAGGCTCACCGCCGGAAAACAGAACCGAAGGGACGCCGAATCCTGCCAAATCATCCAGCACCGCCTTTGCCTCATCGGTCGTCAATTCATTGGCGGCTTTTCGTCCTGTGCTGTTACTATAGCAATGAACGCACTTTAGATTGCAGCTTTTGGTAATATTCCAGACAACTACGGGACGGCGTTGCGATGCTTGCTTCGGAACAGCCGCATCTTTATCTGAAACATCTCGGCCATAGCGAATCCAATCGCCGGGCGTTATCTGGTCACAATATAGTTTGCTGATATTTATCATAAAATAGTTGTTAGTATTTAGTCGTTGGTATTTAGTTTTTTACAACCTTTGCAGGTACATACGTACAGAAGGGTTCTTCGGCCATGTAGTTTCCGGTAGCTGCGAATGCTCTGGCGCGACATCCGCCGCATACGTTTTTATATTCACAGATGCCGCATTTGCCTTCGAGCTTGCTGTCGTCGCGCATTGTCGCAAGCTCTTTGCTTTGGTACCAGATATCGGCAAGTTTTTCGCTCAATATATTGCCGCACTTTACCGGCAGATAACCGCAGGGCATTACGTCGCCCTGATGGCCAACAAACAATACACCAATCCCGGCGAGACAGCCCCTTGAAGTTCTGCTGTCATCGCAGCGCCCCTGCTGTCTGATAACGCGTTGGTAATGCGGTCCGCAGGTGACCTTTATCTTTAGTTGGCCGCGGCTTTCAAGACCGCAGATTTCAAGCAGCATTTTCTCGTACTGATGGGGCCAGAGCATATCGGTTTCGGCCAATGTTTGTCCGCAGCCGACAGGGACGAGCATAAATATATGCAATGCGTTTGCGCCGAGTGAGGCGGCAAGATTGTAGATATCCTCCAATTGCTCGGCATTGTGCCTGGTCAATGTAACGTTTATCTGGAAAGGAATAGTTTTTTCGCGAAGGTGAGCGATTCCCGCAAGTGCCCTTTCAAAACAGCCATCCAGTTGTCGCATCCTGTCATGAACCTCAGCGGTCGCGCCGTCGAGACTTACAGCAACTACAGAAATTTTACTTTCGGATATTTTTTTGGCGATTGTCTGGTCTATTAAAGTTGCGTTCGTGGCAAGGGCCGGGGTAATACCGAGTGACTTCGCATACCCAACCAATTCAAACAAATCATCTCGGCAAAGCGGCTCACCGCCTGAAAATACCAGAACCGGCATCACAGGCTGGCCGCCGCCTAAACGGGCCAATTGTTCTATCAGGTCCCTGGCTTGTTGCGTTGATAAATCCGTAGAAGCTGCGTCATCGGATTCCAAACGCCGACAGTGCGCGCAACTGAGGTTGCATTTTATCGTCGTTTCCCAGAATAACAGTCTAAGCAACTGGTTTGATTTTACCGGCTGGTTCACAACTGCACATCCCCCTTGTCGTCCGGCTCGGCAGAGAGGGCCTCTGTCTGAGACAAGATGCTGCTAACCAATTTAGCGGCCTCGGACGCACCGTGTTCTTTGGTCACGACCTCAACGTTCTTGACAACACGGTGCACGAGCTTGTTGACGATGCGTTTTATCATTAATTCGGCCTGGACTTTAGGCAAAGTCTGCCGAGATGGACAGGCAAAAAATGTATCGAGTTCATTTTGAGCGATCCGGGTGAATTTTTCTTTCATCTGCCCTATCATAGGCCCAATGTCTCTGGCACCGAACCAGTCTGTAAAGTTTTCGACACTTTTGCAGATTATGTGCATACCTTCGTCGATATCGTCCTTACGAGCCCGGCGATTTCGTTCGGCTATCTGTGAAAGGTCGTCTATGCTATAGAGGTGGACATTGCCCAATTCATTTACAGACGGAGCAAAATTTCGCGGCACCGCGATGTCGATAATCAGTAAATTTCCCTTAGTTCTTTTCTCCGTTAATTCTCTAACTGACCTTTTATCGAAGAGGTAGTCATCGGTAGCCGCCGAAGCTATAACAATATCTGCGCCGATAAGCTTCTGGGCCAGGTTTTCCCATTTTCCAGAATTAATTTTATAACGGCAGGCAACATTAAGTCCCCGTTCGAAAGACCTGTTAACGATTGTTATGTCCCTGCATCCTATGTGCAAGAGGTGCTTTATGAGTAACTGCCCCATATCTCCCGCTCCAATAACAACGACTCCGGCTGAGGCGACATCGGTAAAAAGCCCGGCAGCAAGTTCGACGGCGACACCAGCGGCACTAATGCGTCCCGCTGAGATTGAGGTGGTTGTATGTATCTTTTTAGCGGTAGCAAAGGCACAGTGGAACAGGCGACTGAGTATCTTGCCGGTACAGTTGGCAGCACTTGCAAGGCGGTAACTTTCTTTAACCTGGCCAAGAATCTGCGGCTCGCCTACCACCATGCTGTCCAAACCCGGGGCAACGGTCAGCAAGTGCCTTACAGCATCGCAACCATCAAGGACATAAAGAAAGTCCTGAAAATCGGTCAGTGGAACGTTGTGAAACTCCGAGAGGAATTGAGCCAACTGCTGAGAGCCTGCCTGGGGTGAACTGTTGCAGGCACAGTAAATCTCAACGCGATTGCAGGTAGAGAGTATCACAAACTCGAATTCAGGGAACCTGGTCTTTAGCTGCTCAAGGGCTTCGGTGGTCTGGGCGGGGTCAAAAGCAAGTTTTTCCCGAATCTCTATCGGTGTGTTCTTGTGATTTAGTCCTGCAACTATAATCTTCATTTCTACGACTGTCTTTCTACTTTATATATGTCGGCGGAACTTTTTTCAGTTCCCTTTCCGTAGTCAGTACCCGATACTCACGGACCCCACAGGCCCGGCTCATACATTCGACCACTTCGCAAAGGTTTTCGGCATCTGTGGCGTGAACCATAGTATAAAAGTTGTATGGCCAGTCTTCGCCGGTGTCTCGTTCGTAGGCATGACTGATTTCGTCAAACCCTGCCAGTATTCGACCGACCTGGTCAATACGCTGCCTGGGCACCTGCCATACTACCATAGCCGATACGCCAAAGCCCACCTTAAAATGGTTTACCACGGCCCCTATACGCCGAATTCTGCCTTGTTTTTGCCAATCCTCCAATATCGCAAGCAACTGCTCGGTCTCTATGCCAATCCGGGCGGCCATATCTTTGTATGGCATTTGGCTTTTGGGAAATCCTTGCTGAAGAACAGCTAAAATTTTTCGCTCAATGCCGGTTAGGTTATCTTTCATTTTGATAATCATACTAAATTTGTTTTTTGATTGCAAGGGCAGCGGCAAGGACTATTCCAGGTCCTGGGTAAATCCGGTAAAATTACACAACCACTTGAATCTGCCCCGGTTATGTTGTAAAACCTTTTAAAGAGCATAAAACAACTTACAAAGGGCTAAAATGAAACCTATCCGAATCGCAAGCCGGGCCAGTAAGCTGGCATTGATACAATCTGACTATGTTCGAAATTTGTTGCTCGATTTGTGTCCGGGCCTTGAAATTTCCATCGTCGAGATATCTACCAAAGGTGACCGGGACAAATCGGATTTTCTTTATAAGTCCGGCTTGATAGGTTTTTTTACTTCTGAAATTGAAAATACGATTCTGGACGGCAGGGCCGATATGGCGGTTCACAGCCTTAAAGACCTGCCAACGGCGGCAACAGACGGTCTGGCCATTGCCGCTTTGCCAAAAAGAGAGGCTGTAGCTGATGTGCTGGTGGCGTCTGCCAAAATAAACTCAATCGAGGATTTACCTGCCGGAGCAAGCGTAGGCACATCCAGTCTGCGACGTATCGGGCAGTTGCACCACATAAGGGATGACCTGAATTGTGTTGCTATGCGGGGAAATGTCGAAACCAGAGTCAGCAAAGTTGCCGCCGGCCAGGTTGATGCTATTATTATAGCCCAGGCGGGTCTGAATCGACTGGGGCTGGCTGAGAATATCTCTGCCGTCCTTGCGCCCGAACAGTTTCTTCCGGCTCCGGGGCAGGGGGCGCTTGCGGCCCAGGTCCGTGCCGATGACAGCCGGCTTATTGAACTTGTCCGGCAAGTAGATGATAACCTGACCCGAATCGCTGTTGAAGCGGAAAGAGATGTATTGGCAGCTATGCAGGGTGGATGCAGCATACCATTAGGGGTATATGCGAGAATTGATGACGATGCCATAATCATCGACGCAATGATTTGTGATGTTGAAGGCAAAAGGCATATCAAGTACTCGAGGACCGGCCATGTTGACCAGGCCAAAATTTTTGCGAAGGAACTTGCACAAAAACTGTTAACCAGCGGCGGACAGGAAATCCTGAATGAAATCAGAATCAGCAGAAGTAATGAAACTAATGACTGACAAATAAGCCGCAACTTCTACAGCCGGTTTATCTTGCTTTGCCACTTCAATAATTTCGCCACTTCTTTAGCGAAATATGTAATGATAATGTCTGCACCGGCACGTTTGATTGAATAAAGCATCTCCATCATCGCCGCCTTTCTATCCAACAGGCCGGCATCGGCGGCAGCGTTGACCATCATATATTCACCGCTGACATTGTAGGCCGCGACCGGGCAATCGAACCTTTTTTTCGCTTGATGTATAATATCAAGGAAACACAGAGCCGGCTTTACCATCACAATGTCGGCTCCTTCGTCAATATCGAGTGCAATTTCGGCCATAGCCTGGTTGCTGTTTGCAAAGTCCATTTGATAACTTTTACGGTCACCGAATGCGGGAGCCGAATCAGTAACATCTCTGAACGGCCCGTAAAAAGCCGAAGCATATTTGGCGGAATATGCCATAATCGCGGTCTCGCTAAAGCCATTTTCCTCCAAAGCCTGACGAATGTAGCCTACTCTGCCATCCATCATGTCCGAAGGAGCAACTATGTCGGCCCCGGCCTGGGCGTGTGACAAAGCCACCTTGGCAAGCAATTGGCAGGTGGAATCATTGTCTATTTTCTTGTCCTTCACCACGCCGCAGTGGCCGCTTTCGGTATAGGCACAAAGACAAACATCGGTGATGACCAGCAGGTCGCCGACGGCTTTGTTGATTTCTTTAATAGCAAGCTGAACCGCACCGGTTTCGGCCCAGGCTTGGGAGCCTTTCTTGTCTTTAGTCTCGGCAAGACCGAAAAGCAGCACAGCAGGTATCCCTAACGAAGCGACTTCGGCGGCTTCGGCTGCAATTGTATCAGGCGAAAAATGAAAACAATCCGTCATCGACGCAATAGGCTCTTTGACGTTTTCTCCTGGACATACGAATAACGGATAAACCAAATCATCGACACTTAAGCTGTTTTCTCGCACTAATTTGCGCATAGTATTGCTTGTTCTAAGCCTTCTCATTCTGATTTCCGGAAATCCCATCATAACATCCTTTATCTTAACTCATTTTGCTCTTTATTATCTTCTCCGCAAACGTTCGCCACTGTGCTGAGCCTTTTGTGCGGCAACAACTCCCCCACCTATTATAACTACGCGTCTACTGCTTAGTTTGAGAAATATTGGATATTTAACCATAGTGACACTATCATTTCCACACTTACGTAACTATTATACCGGGGAAACAGCATCTAAGGAAGCACGTATTTCCCTGTGGTCGCCTACAAGCGAGAAGAAAATGCGCATTAACACCAGGCTGTAATAACGCCCCTTAGGTGTTAATAAAATGCTGCTGCCGCGAAACGTAATGGCTCTGATTGCTAAAAGCATCAATAAGTTCCAGGCCGGACCGAACCAAAAGTAGTTGCCATATTTTTTCTTCATGTGGCAAAAATTCAAATTGTCTTCGAGCAGTTTTAACAGTAGGTAGTAGTGCATTCTCTCTCGCCGGGAAAAGCTTCTGTATGCAACAACAGGATGCTGATTTTGTTCGAGCATGCTTATATAATCCTGAATTGAAAATGTGTTAGAATACATGGTCCCATTTATATAACCCCAGGACCCGGGTCCTACTCCCACATACTCATCATGATCAATTATATATTCATCGATTGAACCCTTTTTACGAGAGAAGCACCACACTGATTGCTGGCTATATACATCGGTTAACCGGCTTGTAATTAGCTTGTATAGTTGCTTCTCCCGTCGATGGTTTATTTTACCGCATTTTTCGATAAGTTCTTTCTTTTGGCCGCTTGAGACCATTAAAGGGTAATAGGTGATCTGGTCGGTCTTGATTTCTTTGATAGTCTCTATATCCTGCGCCAGCATCTCCTCGGTCTGATTTGGAAAGTTGAATATCATGTCAACATTCAGGGTGTCAAACATTCCATTAACAAGACCGAGTCTGTCCTTTATTTCTTCACCGGAACCATATTTTTGGAGCCTCTGAACGCTTTGAAGAATCTGGTTATTGAAAGACTGCACACCAACAGAAAGTCGGTTGATTCCGGCATCCTTGAGGATTCTCAGTATCTTGGGTGTCAGGTGATTAGGGTTGGTTTCCACAGAAATCTGCTTGATTTGCCAGGTACTTCTAATAAATTCAATGATCTGAGCCAACCTGTCCGGCATTATGGTAGGGGTGCCGCCTCCAATATAAACAGAATCGAAACAGTAACCGGTGTCACGATAGAGTTTTATTTCTTTCTCCAGGGCATGAAAATAGTTTGAAGCAATGGATGGCTCGAATTTGACCCTGACAAAAGAACAATAGGGGCACAGCTCCTGGCAAAAAGGGACGTGCAAATAGAGAAGGTACGAACTATTTTTTTGGGGGGTTGGCAGGGAGTTTTGCGAATATTTTTCAAAAGTCAAATAGCGTCGAGTTAAACGTGTTGTGTAAAATGTGATAAAGTTTTCAACAAACATTGCTCTGTCACTCTAAATAGCACTGATGTAGTTAAATAGCCGGTGCCCTGGTTTGATTATATGATATTTAAGTCAGCAATCCAACACAAGTTTTTTAATGGAGTTGGAAAAAGAATGGATGCAGAACGTTTGTAAAAAATGGTTGTGCCGGTCTTGTGAGAAACTTGATTTATTTTCAGATGACCAGAGATGCTAAAATAACAGCGTCTGCCTGTAATTTTACTGCCCGAATGTTCTTTTTGCCATTCAAGGAACAACAAAAGTTTTTATTGGGAAGTGGTGTAAGAATGAAAAGAATTGGAAAGGCCGGAAAAGTTCTCGAAAGTAAGAAAAAGCAGCCGTTTGCGTTAATATCAAAGATTTCAAGGCTTGACATAAGCATTATTTGTGTTAAAATTACGGATCTTTGCTGTTACGCAAATAGAGTAAGATGATGTGCTAACTTTAGAAGGTTTATGTTAGAGAAGCTATCGAGAATGATACCAAAATATAAGACATTCCCCTACGGCTATGAGTTTAAGAATTTTGAGGGACAGCCGGAGGCCAGGCTAATTCAAATAGAAATCCCTGCAAGAATAACAATTCCGTTGAATCAAGGTTTTGGTAATGAAGTTGCTGCCATTGTCAAGCCCGGCCAAAAGGTCGCGGCAGGTGAGATAATCGCAAGAGACGACGAATCGGTTTCGAGTCCGGTCCACAGTTCGGTGAATGGGACAGTTGTTGAGATAAAGAAGATAGACTATTTTGGCAGAGAGACGGGGGCGATAGTTATAGAATCTGACGGCAGGAGTGATTGGCAAAGATTGGCGGGTCATTCATCTGTGTGGGAGGATTTGTCCGCTGAAAAAATAGGTGAGTTAATTTATCTTTCGGGGGCGGGTTCGAGCGGCAGGGCAGGTATACCGACCGGATTTAACAGTTCTGTAATTGCTCCGGAAGATGTAGAGAATGTAATCGTTCAGGGTGTTGGCTCTGAGGTGCATAATCTTTCGCTCGAGGTTCTTTTGAAAGGCCAAAGGCTGTCACATTTTATAGAGGGTTTGAAGATACTGAAAAAGCTGATGGCTGGGGCCCGATTTCATCTTGTGTTAAACAAATCGCAAAAGAGCTTAATAAAAGATGTCTCGCAGTTATTGCCAACTGACAATTCGATTAACTTTTTCACAGTGCCGGGTAAATACCCTGCAAGCTCCGATGAGGTTTTGACGCCTCTGCTCTTGGGTACAGAATTTCCATACGGCTATTTGGCGGCAAATATTGGCCTGACCGTGCTGGACATTCAGGCGGTATTGGGTGTTTATGAAGCGGTGGTAGAAGGCAAGCCGCTGATAGAAAGAACAATAGCTTTGTGTGGTCCGGGGTTTAGGGAAAAACCTCACGTTAAAGCGCGTATTGGTAGTTCATTAGAACATGTCATTAAAGGCAGGATTGATGCGGACAAAAACCTGCGGTTTGTACTGAACAGTTCTTTAACAGGAGAAAGGGTTTCTGATTTGTCATTGCCCATTGACAGAACATTTACAACTGTAATTGCCATGTTGGAAGAAAATGTAAGCGAATTTCTTGCTTTTGCCAGACCCGGCTTCAGAAAAGATTCGTATTCACGTTCCTGTCTTTCAATGCTATTCAAGAAAAACAGTAAGATATTTCAAAAGAACTGCGGGACAAACCTTCATGGAGAGCTACGGCCATGTATATTTTGTACATTTTGCCAGGATGTGTGTCCGGTAGGCATAATTCCACATCTGCTTTTTCATTACGTTGAGAAGGATGTTATCGATGAGACGTTATTGAAATACAAGATATATAATTGTATCGAATGTAATTTGTGCAGTTATGTATGTCCGTCAAAGATCCCGATAGCACAGTTTATCAAAGAAGGAAAAGCGAAGCTGGTCAATGAAGGATTAGAACCTCCTGCCCCGGGTGTTGCACTTAAAGGAGTTGAAAACTTCAAGAGCGTAAAATGATTAACGGCGGCGGAATTTATTGAGGCTGACCGATGTAAAATTTGAAAGGTGAAGGGATACAAGAGGTGTTGGTATAGATGAAACTTGTCAGGTTACTACTCGACAAATTGTATAAGATTCCGGTACTGAACAAAGCCGAACCGCTGATTGAAGCAGTGGACGCCGCTTTATTCGGAACGGATGAAACGACCCTGGGCACTCCGCACATTGTTGACAGTATCGACACCAAAAGATATATGTCGTGTGCTATAGCAGCTCTTGTTCCGGCGGCGTTGGCTTCGGTATATTTCTACGGGTTGCGCGCCATAATGATTATCGCGGTATCGTACACAGCCGGATTTTTTGTCGAGTTTATATTCGCCGTGGTTCGCAAGCACAAAATACACGAGGGATTTCTCGTCACCGGCCTTATTTTCCCTCTGGTACTGCCGCCAACCACACCCCTGTGGGTAGTTGCTGTTGGTGTTATGTTCGGGGTGTTATTTGGAAAAGAGATGTTCGGCGGTACGGGGAGAAACATATTTAATCCGGCTCTTGTTGGAAGATTATTCATTACAATCGCTTTTCCGGCGATAATGACGACCAGTTGGCAGATGCCTTTTACAGATGCGATAACTTCGGCCACACCTTTGGCTGTATACAAGACTACAGCAGTTATGGCTTCTGTTCCTGACCTTCTTATTGGTCATACGGCTGGAAGTATGGGGGAGACATGCAGAATCGCCATAATCATCGGCGGATTATTCCTGATGTTCACTAAGGTTGGTAACTGGCGAATCCCAGTTTGTTACGTCGGCTCTGTTTTCTTATTCGCTTCGGTAGGGAACCATTTTTTGCCCGAAAGAATTGCTCCTCCGATATTCCAGGTTTTAACTGGCGGCCTTTTATTTGGTGCACTGTTTATGGCCACAGACCCTGTTACATCACCATTTACGACAGCGGGCAAGTACAGCTTTGGCATATTGTGTGGGCTTCTTACCGTTTTGATACGCAGTTTTTCCGGATACGTGGAAGGAGTCATGTTCAGCATTGTTTTTATGAACGGACTCACTCCGCTTATTGACCATGTTGTTTTAATGTTGAAATATCGACCGCTGAAAACATGAAAGAAAAATTATTAATGATTTTGTTCGTTCTTATTCTGGGTTCTGTCCTCAGTACTGCACTTGTTAGCGTGGATACTTATACTGCTCCTCTTATAGAGAAAAACAAAGTAAGGAAATTGCGCATCAGCATTCTCAAAGCGCTGGACATTGCCTATTCGAAGGACAATGTGGATGAGACATTCTTGGGAAATATAATAACAAAAAAACAGGGCCAAAGCGAATTTTATGTTGCTCAAACCAGCTCAGATGTTGCATTCGAAATTTACGGCCCAGGATTGTGGGGGGCGATTCATGGGATTATCGCACTTGAACCTGATTTAGAAACTATTAAAGGAATTACCATAATTAAGCAGGAAGAGACTCCTGGTTTGGGAGGGCGAATCGCAGAAGCTGAGTTTTTAGATAAATTTAAGGCTAAGAAGATATTTCCCAGACTGATAATACAGCCGCCTGGTAAAGCAAGCCAGAACAATGAAATAGACGGGATAACCGGAGCTACCTTGAGTTGCAAGGCGTTCGAGGAAATATTGAACAGTGAAATAGAAAAATACGTAACGATTATTAAGGAAAATAAATAATGTTGCTTAGGAAGCTTTTAGGCGCCCAAGGCTATAAAACGGTAAAGAAGGGGTTATGGGGTGACCATCCTATATTTGCAGCCGGACTTGGAATATGTTCAGCCCTGGCGATAAGTAATAAAGTTGAGAATGCCATTGCTATGGGGGCAGGGGTCACGTTTGTTCTTGTTGCAACGGCCATACTCGTTTCGATGCTAAGGAATTTAATTCCTCAGCGAGTGAGGATAATTACCTATATGATAATAATAGCTTCCTTTGTTATTATCGTAGACAAATTTCTTCAGGCCTTTTCCCCGACGATTAGTGAGGCTTTGGGCCCTTATGTCGGGCTGATTATTACCAACTGTATTATCATGGGCAGGGCTGAGGCTTTCTTCGTACAAAACAAGGTTTATCATTCGGTTCTGGATGCGGTTTCGAACGGCCTTAGTTATTCCAGTACACTTATTATTATAGCCGTAGTTCGTGAGATTCTTGGTTTCGGAACTTTGCTCGGGATAAGAGTAATGCCCGGCCAATGGGAAAATTGGGTGGTAATGACTATGGCACCGGGGGCTTTTTTCCTCCTGGGAATAGCTATATGGATTTCACGAACACTAACAGAATCTAAATCAGAGGATTAGGAAATACCCTTAAGGGTAATAAATGTCCGCGAATAAAGCCGTAACTGCTTATTTTTAAGTTACTTACCCGCGGATAAACGGAAAAATTCAATTGAGAGTAATATAAATGGCACATTTGATAACTATATTTATTGCGGCGATTCTTACGCATAATATTGCACTTACGTATCTTTTGGGAATGTGTCCGTTTGTATCCTTGTCCCGCAGCATTAAGACAGCTTTTGGAATGAGTTTTGCGGTGATTTTTGTTGTTACTCTGACCGCAGCCATTAACTGGCCTATTTACCATCTGGTTCTGGTGCCGACCAACAGCGAGCTTATTTATTATATTGTTTTCATTATAATAATAGCTGCTTCGGTTCAGCTTGTGGAAATGATTATGGAGCGATTTTTTCCATCTCTTCAGGCCTCTTTCGGCATATTTCTTCCGTTAATAACCGTAAACTGTACCGTTATGGCTGTATCTCTTTTTATGGTATTGAGGGAATATTCCTACATTGCAACATTGGTTTTTGCCTTCGGTTCGGCTGTTGGATGGATGTTTGCAATAATGATAGTCGCAGCTATCAATGAAAAGCTTAAGTTAATCGGAGATATCCCGAAAGGGCTTAAAGGCATGGGAATCATCATGATTATTGCTGGAATTATCGCTCTGGCATTTTTGGGTTTTGGCGGAATGGTTGATATAAAATGAGATTTGAGTGTGGTATTCGATGAACTTCGTACCTGTAATAATAATAAGTCTGATTCTTCTGGTGATAACGATATTACTCGCTATTGCTGACCGGTTGCTTGTTACTTATGGCCAGTGCAAAATAACGGTACATCAGGAAGGCCAAGCAAAGGAATTTACCGTTGAGGGCGGCAGTTCTCTGCTTTCCGACTTAACTGAAAATAAGATTGACGTTAGAGCCTCATGTGCCGGTAAAGCAAGCTGTGGGTACTGCAAAGTAAGAGTGTTAAGCGGAGGCGGCCCAATACTGCCAACAGAAGAAATTTTTATGAGCAGGGAAGAAAAACACTCGGGAATGAGGCTTGCCTGTCAGGTTAAGATAAAAGAAGATTTGGATATATATATCCCTGACTTTTTAACTACGGTTAAGAGCATTGTAAAAAACAAAACCTATGACCCTAAACTCAGGTGGCAATTTATAAAAAATGACCAGGAGTATGGTGTACCTGTAAAAGCAAAAACAAAACTTGCTCATAATGACAAGAAAAAAGTACACGAAATAATTAAAGAATATAAAGATGTGGCCGGTGCAATAGTTCCGGTATTGCAAAAAATCGACAGCACTTTTAATTATTTGCCTGAACCTGTCTTACGGCTGACGGCAAAGGCAATTGATATGCCTTTAAGCGAAGTTCTCAGGGTAGTTACTTTTTATAATGCATTCAGTCTGGAACCGCGGGGAAAGCATCTAATAACTGTTTGTCTCGGAACGGCCTGTCACGTAAAAGGAGCGGGCGATATTCTCTGTGCACTTGAAGATCGCCTTGGAATAAAGACCGGCCAGACAACTGAAGATATGATGTTTACAATTGAAGGTGTCAGGTGCATCGGTTGCTGTGGTCTTGCTCCTGTATTGAAGGTCGGAGAAGATGTGCACCGCCTGATGACGGTAAAGAAAGTGCAGAAGTTAGTAGAAATGTATGGGAATGCCTGAGTCTATGGAAAAACTTTCTCCCGAAGATTTGAATAAAATCAGCCAAAAGGTAAAAGAAAAAAACCTTTTAGGTCAAGGTGCATACCGAGCTAAAGTGACCGTTCATCTTGGCACCTGCGGAATCGCCGCAGGTGCTGACAAAGTATTCGGCGCCCTGACGGATAAACTCGAAAGCCAAAATATTAAGGATGTTATTTTAACAAGCTCCGGATGTGCCGGACTATGCAGCAAAGAGCCGATGGCTACTGTAGAACTACAAGGGCAAGCTCCGGTTAAATATGTGGGTCTCACGCCTGAAAAAATCCTGGAAATATTAGAAAAACACGTCATTGGTCAAACCGTGGTTGAAGAATACACTGTTGAAGATGCAACTAACGAAGGATTCTTTGGCTGCCAGAATCTGATAGCACTTAGAAACAGAGGTTCGATCAATCCCGAAAAAATCGATGAATATATCGCCGGAGATGGGTACAGGGCTTTAGCAAAAGCTCTTACCACTATGACCCCGGAGGATATTATAGAAGAGATAAAGAAATCCGGTTTAAGAGGAAGGGGCGGGGGCGGTTTTCCCACCGGCTTGAAGTGGGAATTCTGTAAAAAGGCTGACGGTGATATTAAATACGTGATATGCAACGCCGATGAGGGTGACCCCGGCGCCTATATGGACAGAAGCATTATCGAAACAGACCCTCATACCCTGCTGGAGGGAATGTTAATAGGTGCCAGAGCAATTGGTGCCGCTGAAGGTTACATTTATATCAGGGCCGAATACCCTCTCGCTCAGGAAAAGTTGAGAATCGCGATCAAACAGGCAAAAGACTACGGCCTTATTGGTGAAAATATCCTGGGCAGCGATTTTAGTTTTGATATCCATATCAAACAAGGCGCGGGGGCTTTTGTTTGCGGTGAAGAAACTTCACTCATAGCTTCGATAGAAGGCTTTGCCCCGGAACCGAGACAAAGACCGCCGTTCCCTGTTCAATCGGGACTATGGGGAAAACCTACAAACATAAATAATGTCGAAACATGGGCAACTGTTCCCGTTATTCTCAATAAGGGTTCAGATTGGTTTGCAGCCATAGGCACGGAAAAAAGCAAAGGCACAAAAGTGTTTTCTCTCGTCGGTAAGATAACGAATACCGGCTTGATCGAGATCGAAATGGGCACCACCTTAAGAAAAATCATCTTTGATATCGGCGGTGGAATTCCTGATGGAAAGGAATTTAAAGCGATACAAACAGGAGGACCATCTGGAGGATGTATCCCCGCCAGCCTGCTTGATCTGCCGGTAGACTATGAAAAATTGAGCCAGGCAGGTTCGATAATGGGCTCTGGTGGAATGATCGTAATGGATGAGGACACCTGTATTGTGGATGTGGCCAAATATTTCCTTGAATTTACAAGCGACGAATCCTGTGGTAAATGCTCCTCTTGTCGAGATGGCTCAGAGGCCCTTTACGAAATTCTCGAAAGGATATGCAACGGTAATGGCCGAGAACAAGACCTGAACCTTCTTGAAGAGATTTCCTGCGCCGTAAAAGATGCCTCAATGTGTGGATTAGGACAAACTTTACCTAACCCTGTTCTTACTACTTTACGTTATTTCAAAGATGAATATCAGGCACATATAAAGGAAAAACGCTGCCCGGCAAAGGTATGCAAAGCTTTAATAACATTCAGCATTAACGAGGAAAAATGTACCGGCTGCACTTTATGCGCGAAAAATTGTCCGGCAAACGCAATTTCCGGAGTGAAAAAAGAACCTCATAAAATCGATCAGGACAAATGTGTTAAATGTGGTGTTTGTCGCGACGTATGTAAATTCGAAGCTGTTAATGTGATATGATTGAAGATTGAAGAGACGCTGAGTTTCTAAGGATGCGTTTTTATGCTCAACTTTACGATTAATGATAGGCAACTACAGGTCGAAGAAGGCAGGACTGTACTTGAAGTTGCTTTGGAACAAAACATAAAGATACCGACTTTATGCTACCACAAGGAATTAACGCCTTATGGGGCGTGTAGATTGTGTTTGGTTGAAATAGTAGCCGGCGGCAGAACAGGACTTGAAGCGTCATGTACTTATAAAGTTACCGACGGTCTAAAGGTTAAAACTGATACTGAGAGGGTTAAAAGAGCGCGAAAGATTGTTTTTGAACTCCTGTTAGCTCGATGCCCGGATGCTGAAAAGATTAAAAAGTTGGCAGGCGAGTACGGTGTAACCGGGACACGAATTAAACTCAAAAAGAAAGAAAACTGTATTTTATGCGGCTTGTGCGTTCGTGTGTGTGCCGAAATCAGCCAGAGGCACGCCCAGAGTTTTTCTGGCAGAGGAACAAGAAGAAAGGTGGAAACGCCTTTTAATAAGGTATCAGAGAAGTGCATCGGATGTGGCGCTTGTGCTTACCTTTGTCCTGTCGAGGCGTTAAAAATTGAAGAAGCGGATTAATCAGGCCGGATGGCCAATTAGTAATTGCAAGAACGATAAATGAAAAGAAGACACAATTATGGAAAACAAGCAAATGGAAATTGAGCAAAAGCAAGGTAATGTCAGTAAAGAAAATAAAACAAAAAAGAAATGGCAGAAACCAAAGCTTGAAGATGTTTCCGGCAAAGTAATGGCCCAGCCTTACATCAGATTTACGTAATAGTTTAACGATTCGTATGTCATATTTGGTGTTTTGCAACACGCCTCTGGTTATGTAGGGGATGCTGTGTCTTTAGATAAGAATAGAGAGGGTTAAATGAAATTTACTGAACATACGAAAATCAGGAAAGAAAAATTTGGAACGGTTGTATTTGATACGCTGACCGAGAAGATATTTATAACCGACCAAATCGGCAGCGAAATTCTGCAATTAATTGAACAAGGCAAACATTTACCGGAGATAGTTAGCGAACTCGGCGGGATTTTTGATGGTGACAGTCAAATGATCGAAGATGATATAGTCGAGTTTACGGAACAGTTGAAAGCAAATAACATAATAAGTAATGCATAGGAGCAGGTATGGGTAGTGTAGTTGAAGATAAAAATTTAAGTCGTTTAACCAATCCTGGCCCTGATGATCAATTGCGTCAGGTTCTTGCGGGCAGTGAATTCGAAGATTACAAGTCACCGCTTTTTATTGCCTGGCAACTCAATGCGGTCTGCAACTTAGGCTGTCTTCACTGTTGTGAAGAGGCCGGCCACAGTATGCCGGATGAGATGACTAAAGAAGAAGCTCTTGATTTTTGCCGACAAATCGTGGATTTGGATATTCCTTATATGGCTATATCAGGCGGAGAGCCCTTGCTTTGCCCTCATCTTTTTGATATCTGCCAGCTTATCAGGGATAATAATATAAGTCTCAAGATAGAGACGAACGGTGAATTTATAGATGAAGAAGTTGCTCAGAAGTTTGCGGGTCTAAAAATGCGGTCGGTACAAATCAGCTTAGACGGCGCAACAGCCGAAGCACACGAGAAATTGCGACTGCGAGGTGACTGGGAAAAAGCGGTAGCGGCCTGCAAACTGCTCATAGAATCCGGCGTTAATACCGAAATCGTCTTTGTTCCAACACAGTTCAATATTCATGAAATAGGTGAAATCATTGACCTTGCCTGTTCATTGGGTGTTTATGGTTTTTACACGGGCAAAACAATGCGAATTGGCCGAGCAGCTCAAAACTGGGACATCATTTGCCCATCTGAGGATGAGTATGCCCAATTCTTTGATGTATTGCAGGAAAAAACCGAAAAATATGAAGGTAAAATGAAAATCTATCACTATCCTTATGATGTAATCGAAGAATTGAAATATCGTCTGGAAAAACCATCGGCAAGTTTGCTGGTGCTCCCCAACGGCAAGGTTAAACTCATTGGCCCGTTGCCTTTTATCTGTGGTGATCTTAAAAAGAAGAGTCTGAAAGATATCTGGCAGGATTACAAAGAAGCATGGAGAAAACCTGAGGTTATCGAATTTACAAACAAAGTAATCGCCGACCCTAATCTTCTGGCTCAATCGAATAACTGGATAGAGATTTAAGCCTGCTATGAACCTGATAAAACTAATAAGATATCGGTTTTTTCTTTTTGCGGGACTACTTCCCTACTTCTTAGGTCAGGCTATAGCGTTTAATGCTCAGGGAGAACTTGACTGGCCTCATTTTGGATTTGGGTTTGCAGGGATTTTTCTTGTTCTTGTTGCGGTAGAGTTGTTCAATGAATATTTTGATGCCAGGGAAGGTGGCGACAGAATTTTTTCTCAAGCTCAACCCCGGATTCCTGCCTGGTTTTATAAATTGGGAATTTTAGCTCTTGTTTTTGCATTCATCATCGGCCTTTATCTAACTTTGCAGACAGGCTGGCCGGTACTTTTGTTTTCATTCCTTGGATTTCTTGGTGCATATTTTTATGTCGGCCCGCCCATTAGATGGGCATACCGTGGGTTCGGGGAATTAGTGATAGGGCTCTCCTATGGGCCTTTTATGTTGTTAGGCAGCTATTATATTCAAACACAAAGGATTGATTTTGCGCCATTTTTTGTCTCTATAATCAGCGGCCTGAGTGTGTTTTGCTTAGCTATTCTAAACGAAATACCAGACTATTATCAGGATATGCTCGTTGGAAAACGAAATTTGGTAGTGAGACTTGGAAAACAACGAGCATTTCTATTGTTAAAGTTGGGTTTGACAAGTGTCTTTACACTTTTGATTTTAGGTGTAGTTCTTAAAATAATACCTGCAATAGCAATAGCGGCTATAGCGACATTGCCATGGGTCTTGAAAAGCACAAAAAGTGCTGAGAAAAACTATGATAATCCCAAAGCATTTCGTTTTGCAGTAAACTCTGTGGTTGTCACGCATATTGTGATTACCCTGTCTTTAGGTGTAAGTTTTTTGGGAGGGCAGGTTAAATGAACC